>ENA-OSEO01000778-OSEO01000778.1-sediment-metagenome-genome-assembly--contig:-NODE-778-length-72562-cov-20.419176_pt1 | contig 72562 bp, 59 predicted proteins | sample MGYA00237883_ERZ534232 | MGnify/ENA metagenome assembly ERZ534232
AAACCGCACCATGCTCACTTCTCTGACATGCAGATGAAGCTTACGTGGGTCCTTTCGCCTGCGACTAGCATGGACTACCTCCGGCGGCAAACCGCCAAAAGGGCAACCACAGACCTAGCAAAGCCTTCCTTTTTGATTCTACCTTGTTATCAAACAAGTAACAACATCCGGGCCCTTCTTTCACCTAACCATTTGTTTTAACAATTAACTTTTCGCCTTGTGTGCTGACCTCGAAGACGGGTTCATTCCTCATAATCAGAGATGCGGCTTTTTGCATAACCTTAGGCCAATTTCCGACATGCTCAATCACCTCTCCATTAGTAACATCATATTTAGTACCGTGACAAGGACAGGTAACTACATGTCCTTCCAGTTGCCCATCACTTAACTTGCATCCCAAGTGGGTACATTTGTTACCGACAGCGTAAACCTGATCTTCCACTCTTAACACAAGTACCGAAGTCTTCCCGTCTTTGAACTCGTACATCTCTCCTTCTTTAATTTCATTCCGGTCAATTTCTAGCATATCCCCTCAACTCCTCTATCTAATAGCTATAAAAGACCGTCCTTGCAATAATTTCATCAGGCAAATTCTTTATATGTGTTCTTCTACGACAATCTTTACGCTCCTTCTTCCCATCTTTCAGAAAGCAATGTATCAACCAACAGAGCCCCCAACAAGGTCAGACCTCCAAAGGAGGTCTGACCCTAAAACGCCCCTCAAACATGACCCTAAAAACAAAACCTAAAACATGTTAGTTGCGCGGGCAATAGTAATAACTTTTACTGATTTTACTCCCGCGGATTTTAGTACCCTACTGCACTCGTTTATGGTGCTACCGGTGGTAAAAACATCGTCGACCAGCAAAATCCGACAATTCTCGGGTAAGGTATTGCCTTTTGCCGAAAATGCCCCTTTTACATTTGTCTTGCGATCGGCTGCCGGTAGCTTGCTCTGATCCTTGGTTTCCCTGTCTTGCTTAAGGGCGTCCACCAGTTCTATGTCCAAATGTTCAGCCAAACACTTTGCCAACAACTGCGCTTGATTGAATCCTCTTTCATGCAGCTTTTTATTGCTAAGCGGAATGTAGGTAATCAAATCAACATCAAAATAATCGTCTTCCATTCTGTCTATTATCAACTTGCTGAAAATATCCGCCAACCTCTTGCTGCCGCCGTATTTGAAACAGTGAACAAGATCTCGTAAACCGTCTTGATATAAGCCGAGGGATCGTGCTTGTTCAAATAAAAATCGTCTTTTCCGGCACTCTCTGCAACTTTCTACAAAATAAAGGCAGGGTTTTCCGCATTTTTGGCAAATAGAAGAACCGTTGAGGGGCAATAAACCAAGGCACTCAGTACATATAAGTTCGCCATACTGACCACAGCACAAGCAATACGTGGGAAAGATAAGCTCAACTAAGCTATCAAAATACCTTTTCATTTTCTCCCCTGTTAATAATTATTCCAAATCTTACCGGTTTAAAGGTTCAAACCAGCCCGGCAAATTTAACCATCAAATTCGAATATCAAGTTCCCTTTTTAAGTTGAGTTAAACTCCGCCCAAAAGGAGCTCGAACAACTCCTTGCTCGGTTATAATAGCCGATATATACTCGCTGGGCGTAACATCAAAAGCCGGATTTGCTACATTCATATCGTCAGATGCGATTTGTTTTCCCTGAATAACCGTTACTTCTTTAGGACTACGTTCTTCAATGGGAATCTCTTTGCCCGAGGAAATATTCAAATCAATAGTAGATAAAGGCGCAGCGATATAAAAAGGAATCTTATGCTTGTCCGCCAGCACAGCTAGAGAATATGTCCCGATCTTGTTAGCCACATCCCCGTTAGCGGCAATCCGGTCAGCACCAACCATTACTTTGTCAATCTTCCCCAAACTCATAAAATAACCGGCCATATTGTCGGTAATCAGAGTAAAGGGAATTTTATCCGTTTTAAGCTCCCAGGCAGTTAGTCTTGCTCCTTGGAGAAGAGGCCGGGTCTCATCTACATAAACATGCACTTTTTTTCCTTGAGCAACCGCAGCTCTTATTACGCCCAGAGCCGTACCGTATCCCGCAGTTGCCAAAGCCCCTGCATTACAATGAGTAAGAATATTGTCGCCATCTTCAATTAAACTTGCACCATATTCTCCCATTTTCTTATTTGCCTCAATGTCTTCCTTAAAGATTTTCAGAGCTTCCTTCTCCAAAGCATTTTTAAGCTCCTCCGGACTTAAATCCTTTTCCGAAAAAACTTTCTTCATCCTATCCAAAGCCCAGGAAAGATTAACCGCCGTCGGCCTGGTTTGAGACAAAACTTCACACACCTTCTCCAATTCCTCAACCAATTGTTCCGTACTTTCAACTTTGGAATTCCTGGCCCCCAAAGCAACACCGAAAGCGGCGGCAACACCGATAGCCGGAGCTCCTCTTATCTTCATGCTGCTGATAGAATCAGCTACTTCAATATAGTTCTTTAACCACAAAACTTCCTCTGAAAGAGGAAGTTTTGTTTGATCTATTATAAAAACTTTTCCATCAACCCAATCGATTGTCTTGACCATTAAAGCCACCTTGCACCTGAGGTCTTCAATGTCGCAACAAGATAGTTTATCTTCGCAGTCTCTTCAACCAGTTCAGCAATATACACTGCTTCTTCCAGGTCTTTCCCTACAGTAATCACACCATGACCTGCCAGTAAAGTCGCTTTACCATCCCCGATACGTTTAGCAACCGAATCAGCCAGTTCTTGAGTTCCATACATAAAAGGTGGAACTACAGGTACCCTTCTCAACAGGTATTCGCTCTCCGGATTGACCGGATGTATCCTTCTCTTAAGATAACCGAAAGCTGAGGCATATGGGGAATGGGTGTGAATAACCGCGCCGATATCGTCACGGAAATTATACAGTTTTAAGTGCATCAGTCTTTCAGATGAAGGTTTGTCTTTTCCTTCCAATAAATTACCTTCCAGATCAATCGCAACAACATTACCTTCTTCATCCAGGTTATCTAAAGGAGCACCCATAACACTAATTAGGACTTTGTCGCCAACCCGGCAGCTAATGTTGCCTACATTCGCGTTGACCAGGCCCTTATCGTAAATCTTCTTGGCTGCCTTTACCAGCTCATTATAATGTGACTCCATTTCACCCGCACCTCTTTACATATCATGCACAGAAAGCTTTACTGCTTTATCGGTCAACTTTATGTGCCCATCTCCCAGGAAGAAAGATATTTTTGTTGTTCAGCTGTAAGACTATCGATTTTTACGCCCATTGAATCCAGTTTCAATCTGGCAATATCCTCATCAATGTCCTCGGGAACTCTATACACTTTATTTTCCAGATTTTTACCTTCTTTATTTATATACTCTACCGAAAGTGCCTGGTTGGCAAAACTCATATCCATAACACTTGCCGGATGGCCTTCCGCAGCTGACAGGTTAACCAGCCGACCTTCGGCTAATAAATATATTCTTCGACCGTCATCAAGCGTGAATTCTTCAATAAACCCTCTGAATTTCCTTTTATTTTTAGCCATCTTTTCCAGGTTGGGAATATCTATCTCAACATCAAAATGGCCTGAATTTGCCACAATAGCCCCGTCTTTCATTTTTTCAAAATGTTCCTTGGCTATAGCGTGGATATCTCCGGTTACGGTGACAAAAATATCTCCGATCTCGGCGGCTTCCAAGGAAGGCATAACCCGATAACCATCCATTACCGCTTCCAAAGCCTTCAGTGGATCCACTTCCAGGACTATGACATTGGCTCCCATTCCGCGCGCTCGTGAAGCAACTCCCCGGCCACACCATCCATAGCCGGATACAACCACGGTTTTTCCGGCCAAGAGTATATTGGTTGCTCGAATAATTCCGTCAATCGTACTCTGACCCGTACCGTACCGATTATCAAAAAAATGCTTCGTGTTTGCCTCATTGACCGCGACAATCGGATATAAAAGAACTCCCTGATCAGCCATACTTTGAAGCCTTATGACCCCGGTAGTAGTTTCCTCGGTCCCACCGATTATTTCATCTATTTGTTCTTTTCTCTTGGAATGAAGTGTTGAGACTAGGTCGGCACCATCGTCTAAGGTAATTACCGGCTTTTTGTCCAAAACCTGGTCTATGTGTTTATAGTAAGTCTGATTATCTTCACCCTTGATGGCATAAACCGGTATCTCAAAGTCAATAACAAGGGAAGCAGCAACATCATCTTGCGTGCTCAACGGATTGGAGGCACATAAAGCAACATCCGCGCCGGCACTTTTCAGGACTCTCATTAAATTAGCGGTCTCCGATGTAACGTGAAGACAAGCAGCAACGGAAAGTCCCTCTAAGGGTTTCTCTTTCTTAAAGCGCTCTTCGATCAGCTGAAGAACTGACATCTGGGCGTATGCCCACTCAATTCTATAGTTACCGTCTCGAGCTAATGTAACATCCTTAACATCGTAATCCACCAACAACATCTCCTTTTTTAATATGTTTACTTAATTCAATAATCCTGTAAATTTATAGTAATAATACCAGATCACTCGGCAAGTTTATCTTTAAGAACTTTTATTCTTTCCACCGGAGACGGATCTACCCCATAAAGCAAGGCAAGGTAATAGCTTACGAAGTCTCCTAAATAAATCAGGGAGAACATCCTGGCTAGTTTGGACTTACCTTCCGCCCATACAGTTTCCACTCCACTGAATTTGTGCTCAATCAATTCATGGGTAACATCAAACCGTTTCTTTATTCCCAGAGGCTCATCTTTATCCCTCAGGAGAATCAACGTAAAATTCTTGGTGATCTCTTCCAGGCATTCCCAGCTTACGGTTTCGTTGTGATTGAGCTCGGGTAGAACATGCCAAAAAGACGGTATCTTGCTGTTCTCATTAAATTGGCATTTCCACCGAAAGGCAACTACATCGCTAAGTCCGCTGAAACCGTAAATAACAGGCAATTTATTATACAACCGCAAAGCAAGTCCTTTGGCAATATTCTCATTAACCGGGATATTTGCTCCATATATTTCTTTAATGCTTTGCATTAAGCTGATTGTCTCCTCGATCTCTTTCTGCTTCTCGGAAACAAAACCCATTCTACTCAGTACTACCAATAACGGAAGGAACAAGTAGCCAAGAGCTGAACGCGGTTGAATCCCCGCCGGAATCTTCACTACTTGGAAACCCAGATCATTTGCCCTTTCGGCAAGCTTCCCACCTGTAGTAATACTAACTACCTTGCAGTTCCGTTTCACCGCTTCATCAAAACCACTAAGCGTTTCTTCGGTATCACCGGAGTAACTCACGGCAAACACGAGTGTGTTTTCATTGACGTATCCGGGAACTCCATAGCTTTTATTAACCAATAAGGGAACTCTTAGCTCATTTTCGAGATAGCTTTTGGCAATATCACCACTGACTCCCGATCCGCCCATACCAAGAATAAGAATCGAGCTCACTTTGGAACCGATTTCCTCAAGATCACCCAGAACCACTGTTCTACCCAAGCGTACTGCTTCACGACATTGACCGGAGAAACCTTCTATTACGCTCAACATATCAGAGCAGTCAATCGCTTTCATTTCTTCAATACTATCCAAGATTGTGTTTCCCATTCACATCATCCTTAATCTATTTCATTTACAGAATCCATAATCTGTTTTCCGGCTTGCAGTAGTTCATTAACTCTCTCCGGACTTTCCGCCTCGGCGTAAAGGCGAACAACATCCTCTGTGCCCGAAGGTCTTATCATAAGCCATCCATTATTCTCTAGGCAATACTTATAACCATCGCGAGTATTTATTAAGGATACTTTTCTTCCTATCAAGCTATCCGGATTAAATTCTCCAAGATATTCAGAAAGCGCAATCCTGCTCGCGTGGTTAGTTTTAATATCCCACCTATCATAGTAGAAATGGCCAATTCGGTCCATAAGCTCATTAATCAACTGGCCAAGAGTCTTTCCGTTAACAAGCATGATTTCTACAAGTAAAAGGCTGATCAGAATTCCGTCACGTTCGGGAATATAATTCTTAATACCGATTCCACCGCTTTCTTCTCCCCCAATTAAAACATTGTTCTTTAACATATATTCACATATATGCTTAAATCCAACCGGTGTTTCGTATACTTCAAGACCGTACTCGTCGGCAATAACATCCACCATCTGCGTTGTAGAAACGGTTTTAACAACATCACCACGCCATCCTCTTCTATTTACTAAATGTTCCAATAACAGCGCAAATATCTGGTGCGAACTAATAAAAGCTCCAGATGCATCAATCGCACCAACACGATCTGCATCACCATCAAGGGCAAATCCAACATCATAACTATTTTCTAAAATGTGCTTCCTTAATTCACCAAGGTTTTCAGCAATCGGTTCGGGATTCATCCCGCCAAAGCTAGGATTGATTTCTCCATGGATTTCCCTAACTTTACATCCCAACGCTATAAGGGCATCCTTTAAATAGCCTTGACCTGCCCCGTAGATTGGATCTACCAAAACCTGAAGCTTCTTGCTCTTACTGCTTTCAATTAATCCTTCATCTAGAATACTTAAAACCTTGGCGAGATACTCACTCTTCGGATCGATAAAATGCAAAAGTCCTGCTTCTTCAGCCTCTTCAATTGTTGTTAGCTTAGCTTTTTTATCTATCTTCTTATTCTTGGAATAATGTTCTTCAATTTTTCGAGTAATTTCAGGAGTAGCGGATCCTCCATATGGAGCCTTAAACTTAAATCCATTGTATCGAGCCGGGTTATGGCTGGCCGTTATAGCAACAGCTCCATCTGCTCCAATATCAACCGTAGAAAAAGAAATTACAGGAGTGGGAGTAAAGTTCTTAGTTAAAAAAACTTCTATTTCATTTGCGGCTGCTACCAAAGCCGCTTCCCATGCAAATTGGTCAGAAAGAAATCGAGTATCGTAACCAATTACCAATTTCGCTCTATTTTGACTTCTATTTGCACTCTCCTCTCCCGCCACAATAGAATCAGACACACCAGGAGTGCTACATTTTAACTCGTTTAAGTAGTCACTTAATGCCTGTGCCACGTCTCTTACATTCTCAAAAGTAAAACCATCTGCTATTTTGTCACGCCATCCATCAGTACCAAATTTAATCATCGCTTTACACCATAACCTATAACGTTATTATTAATCTTCATATTTGATAATCTTATATGTGAATTCGTGCATATGCTAAAACTGTATTTTACCCGCTTCAATCTTTGTCTCCGGCCATATTCTTATACCCTTCTTTAAATAGTTCTCGTCACTTACAACCATGTTATCACCAAGCACAGCAATTTCTTCAACATGAACCTTCTTTCCTAATCGGAGGCTCTTGCCAAGTATACTGTTTTTGATTACTGCACCATCTCCTACCGAGCAACCCTCATAAAGCACACAACCCTCCAATCGAGCACCCTCGTGGATTTCACAATTGTTACCAATTGTCGTGTGGCTAAAGATAGTTGCATGATCCAGAACTCTGCAATTATTACCAATTATAGCCGGCCCAAATATGGTAGCTTCGGAACTAATTTCTGTTCCTTTCCCCACCCAAACCTGTGGTTTTATTTCTTCTCCTTCAAAATTTAATGCGATCTTACCTTCCAAGATATCATGATGTGCCTGTAAATATTTCTTAGGGGTCCCTATGTCAAGCCAGTAAGCACTAGATGGAAAACCAAAGACGGGTACACCATCCTCTAATAAAGTTGGAAACAGTCCCCTTTCAAAGGAATAATTTTCACCTTGTGGCGCATATCTTAATACTTCCGGTTCCAATACATATGTGCCGGCATTGACCAAGTCAGTTGTTACTTCATCCCAACTTGGTTTTTCAAGGAATTCCAAAACATGACCTGTTTTATCCAAGGGTACCAAACCATATGCTGTTGGATCTTCAACAGATGTTAATGTTAGAGTTGCCTTCGCTTTCTTCTTTCGGTGATATTCAATAAGTTGAGAAATATTCAAGTTTGTCAGAATATCACCATTGAAAACTATAAATGTACTATCCAGGAGATTTTCAACATTCTTTACGGCACCACACGTACCAAGAGGCTCATCTTCTCTAACATAAGTAATATTCACTCCTAGCGACATTTGATCAAAGTGCCGTTCAAAGATTTCAGGCAAATAGCTTGTGCTTAGTATTATGTCATTAATTCCATGTGTCTTTAGCAATTTGATGACATATAGTAAAAATGGAGCATTTGCCAGAGGCAACATGGGCTTTGGTGTAGTGCAGGTTAAAGGTCGCAAACGTATTCCTTGTCCGCCTACAAGAATTACCGCTTTCAAAGTATCACCCTCCCGTTCTTCCGTTCCTATTGGCTCTCTCCTTCTTGACACTTACCCATCCAAGAAAAATTAATATTAGTCCCCTAAGAAAAAGTCCAATACCTATTAGAAATTTTATATATCGCCAGGGCTTATTCTCATAGAGCTTCGAATAGAAGCGATAAATACTTTTCTGATGCTCAATTATCATTTTTTTACTTGCTTGTTTAGAACTCTCACCTATATAGTGATATATTTTAGCTTGTGGTGTATAGTAGACCTTCCAGCCAGCTTGTCGGAGACGAAAACATAAATCCATGTCCTCTACGTACATATAATAACTCTCATCAAAATATTGTATTTCTTTCATGGCCCTTACACATAAACATACAGCGGCCCCGGACACCCAATCAACTGCTTGCTCAGCCTCATGATCACACTCAACCATTTTATACCTATTTGAATAAGGATTCGATGGCAAAAAGACTCCCAGAAAAGCATGGACAGTGGCGTCTTTAAATGAAGGAAACTTACGACAAGAGTGCTGGACTGAACCATCAGGATTTAAAATTAACGGGCCAGCAGCTCCGACATCCGAGTGCGATTCCATAAAATTAACCAAAGTTTCCAAAGAACCCGGACAAACCTCTGTATCACTATTTAATAATAGAACATATTGCGTATCTAATGTCTTTAGTATTTGGTTAGCAGCTGCAGCAAAACCCAGATTGCTGGAATTCTTGATCAATTTGGCTCTAGGAAATTCTTGTTCAACCATTTTCTGGCTACCATCGGTAGAATCATTATCAACAACAATCAAGCTCAAGTTTCCGATGAACCCACTATTGTTAATATGTTCCAAGCAGTTCCTAAGCAATTTTTTCGTGTTCCAATTAATAATTCCAACCGTTAGATTCAAAAAAACCCACCCTACTATTTCTGTAGACCTACATTAAAAAGATTCTTTCTAATCCATTTCATGTAATTAAACTTCTGGAATAAACTTTCTATCTCTTTCTGATCTATCTTTCTTTTTGCTTGTATAACGCGCCTCTTTGAAACAGCTACAGGAAAGTTCTTAATAATATCAATCCATCCAAACAACGCAGCGGGGCATCTGAAAAGCAAAGCTCCGGCTTTGAACAAATCAACAATAAAAAAACGGTGTGCATTTCTAATGAAACTAGATAGTGAATCGTTTTTAAGAATCATGAGATATCGATTCTTATAATTATGCATTTCTACCAATTTTGATCTTCGAACTGCTGTGCCTCCTCTGTGATGATACGCAACTGCATCAGGAGTATACAAACACTCCCAGCCTCTTAGACGAGCACGCCAGCTAAGATCAACATCCTCCAGGAAAGCAAAAAAGGTTTCATCAAAGCACTCACCATCGATGCTAACATCTTCTAACATTTCTTTCTTATATAGGGCAGCTGCGGCACACACGCCAAAAATATACTTTATGGAATCATACTGGCCTACGTCAACCTCTCCTTCTCCAATATCATGAGCTAACCGATTTTTAAACATGGTAATACCAACCGAGTCAAACACTTCTTTTTTATCTTTTTGTACAAATCTAAGCAACCTCCCGGAAACTAAACCAATCCGTTCATCTTTGGAGACAGCCTTAACAACTTCACTAATATATGTTGGAGTCAGAACCACATCATTATTCAAAGATAGTATAAAACAACCGGAAGCTTCACCAATACCTTGATTCATGGCCCTACAAAAACCCAGATTCTTTTTATTCTCTATCAATTTGACTGAGGGGTACTCTTCCTTAATAATCTCTTGAGATCCATCACTGGAAGCATTGTCAACAACAATTACTTCAATGTCTGGATGGATCTGTAAACTCACTGAGTCCAAACAATTTCTTATAAACTTCTTCCCATTCCAATTCAGAATAATTACGGAAACTTGGTTCATTATTAATATCCTCAAACAAAATTAATTATTTTATTACAAGACATTGTAGAATAAATGAAGTTATGCAGGCATTCATTCGTAAAAGTAGCTTAGGTCCTTGCAATAAGAATAACCCCAACACATATTATTAAAGCTCCGAGCCAACGCTGTAAACTTACAGTCTCACCAAGAGAAATGCTTGAGATAAGAAGAATTAGAACATAGCTTAAACCCATCATGGGATAGGCAAAGCTTAAATCAACTCGAGAAAGAACAATAAGCCAGATTAAGGCAGCCAAAAAATATAAGAAAAGCCCAAAGAAAACATTTTGATCGAGTAAAACCGCAAAAAAAGTCCTAATGATTTCACCAGCATGTGAAGCAGAAATTTGACCAAACTTGTTCATTCCTACCTTCAAACTCACTTGACCGCATACAGCTAAGGAAATACTTAAAATAATCAAGATAAAAGAAACCAGCATAATTATCTCTCCCAGCAAATAAAGGATCAACAACCCACACTAATTTAAATTAAAGATATGTGACCAAAATAACTTTTTTATATTCCCTGATCCTAATATTTTGTGCTATCTATGATTTTTGTTACTTTTTTAAACCTATTTTATCTGCCGATTTAAACAATACAAAATCTCCCGACATTAAGCTAGGCAACCTCAAGTTATACTCGGTGACATAATATTGCCTATTCGAACCTAATAGGAATACCTACCGGGGACTCCACTCACAATCCAATAAACTTAATTTCATCATTTTACTACATGCCAAAACTATTTACTATTTTAGTATAGCAATACCAACACCTTTTAATTAATATCAACAGATCACTAGATTTATGATATTTAAGTAACCATGCTATCACTAGCATGCATCTCTTATCTTTTTTAGCTCATTCTCAAATAACGCAATCTTTTGAGCTAATTCCCTATTCTGTTCTGTCAGGCGTGAAATAACCGTAGAAAAATGAAGGAGTAGAATAATTATAAAAAGTAGAGCCAATAAAAATAAGGCCGAAGGAGGATAAAATATCCCAGTAACTTTTGCAATTAGACTTAATGCCGACTTACTGAGAGCAAGTATACATGTTAGTGCCCCAACAAGTAACCACAATAAGGAGTATTCTTCTTTTAATTGCCGCCGTCTTACCAATTCCAATATAAGCATAACCAAAACAACACTTAGCAATAATCCTACAATTTGCACTTTCCCAACCATTTACAACACCGCCCTCTCTTTTTGAGTCGGTTTTTCCCTCAAAAGCCAAATAAAAATTGCCAAGAAGACTTTTACCATATAATAAACCGATCTAAAAATAGTAATTGATGAGCTACCGCTTTGTCTCTGCTGCATTAGAACAGGAACTTCCTTAATTCTAAATTTTGCATAATGCATAATAACTAATGCTTCGACCTCCGGGTAATCTGTAGGATAGTAATCAGCTAAGAATCTTATCGCTTCCTTATTCACTGCTCTAAAACCTGAAGTTGTATCAGTGATTCGCTGCCTTAATATAACCGAAATAACCCATGAAAATAAAAGCATGCCCAGACGACGACTAAATGGAGTCTTATAACCAAGATCCTTGATATATCGAGAACCCACTGCAAGGTCGGCTTCATCTTTTATAAGAGGTTCAAGAAGATCGGATATGGATTGTGGATTATGCTGACCATCGCCATCCACTTGCACTGCAAGATCATAGTTATGATCCTTTGCATACTTATAACCAGTCTGAACAGCTCCGCCAATTCCCAAATTGAAAGGTAAACTTATAACACCCGCTCCAGTGGCTTCTGCGGCTTCTACAGTGGCATCAGCAGAACCATCATTTACAACGATAATATCTGCTGTTGGACAAGCTTCCCTAACTCGATCAACAACCATAGCAATATTCTTCTCTTCATTATATGCAGGGATAATTACAAGAACTTTATAATCTTCCACAAAGAAACGCCTCACCAGTATTAATACCTATAGCCTTTTCTTTAGCATCTAAGAAAGTTTTTCCGCTGACAAACTCTTAAGATCACAAAAATCCTCAACGGTCCTCTCTAAAATCTCTTCAAATTTTCTAATAATCGAGGATATCTTTATTATTTCCTGTCTTGCACCAAGAACCATAGAAAACTTCAATGCGAATTCCTCCTAAGTTGAAAAAATGCCTTCGCAAATATTCCGCAAATATTCTTACGATTATTAAAAATTGCAGTAATATGATACCTGAATATATATAAGAATCAACCAGTAACTATTATAAGACAATCCTTTCCCCTGATTTACTGGTTTTCAAAAGGAGTTTATCTTTCTAAATATATTACCTATTAAGTTTTACCGGTTGCGACAATGATCTTCTTTTCCGTATAAAACATACAACAAGAATAGCAATACACAAGCAAAATGTCACCAGAGAAATCTTACCTCCGGTAACCAAGGATTGGGGAAGAAAAACAAACCTTATCTTATGAGAACCTTTCTTTAAAAATACTGCTTTAAAACAATAATTTGCACGGTAAACTTTCGATTGTTTTCCGTCTATTTGGGCCCTCCAACCTGGATAGTAATTATCTCCAAAGAAGAGAAATCCATCTTTTGGAACAACAGCACTAACTACTATTTCGTTCGCATTAAATTCCCTAATGTCTATTTTACTTCCATTGTCAACTTGTCTTTTTGGTACATCTTCGTTTGCAGGGGGTGCATCTTCAACAAAAACAACTTCTCTGGGATTGAATTCTTTAGCTTTAAGTGAACTCTGAAGCTCCTTGTCATTCTGGATAACTTTCCAATTAGGGACAAAGAAAACACGAGGTAATACATCCTTATTCTCATAAATTTTTATCTCATTATCATAAACCAGCTTTAAATTATCATTTTCAAGTGGCGCTAAACTCAGGATATATTTCACATTAATCATATCCAACAAATTTGAATCCAGTGAGGTAGTGTTAATAAAACTTGGTATTTCATTTATTCCGGCTTGTTTGCTATGATCCTCAATCAAATTTAAAAATGTAATATATCTATCAAGAATAAAAACAGATGATTGCTGAATATCAGCAATGCCATACACCAAGCTTACGCTTGGTGTAAGAGTTGGAGTAATTACTGATGGTACTTCCGCTTTTTCGTATCTAGCAATTCTATAAAGTGACTTATCCGATGTTAGATACTTAAGAGATGACACTTTTGGATAAGCCAAGGCGGGATCAAGCGAAGGATAGAATGAAAATATAAACGTAAAAATATCAATAATGACTAAAGCAATTGCTGCAAATTTTAAAAAACAAGCTTTTTCCCTGAAAATAAGAAAAGACTGGACCAATACAGCAGATAATATTAAAAAGACCAGAAAGATAAAACCTTGCTTGAATAAGTAATAAATTGGAGGTTTCATAAGTAACGCCTTCCAAAAAACAAGGGCAACAAAAAGGATTGTTGATATGGTAAATACCGTTATGAGTCTCCTCATGCCAACAATTTTTTCTTTTTCCTCCTTATTTATATTGCTAATGCAGTCTGCACCGAAAGCAGCGAGTACTGCTCCTGCAAAAGCATAAATAAGAAGCCATCGGCCAACACTTCTGAATCTGTTATAAAAGGGAAGAATGTAATAGAAAACCTTATTCACCAGGGGAACAAATGCAAGAATGGAAGTTGCTACGGCAAGAGACAAAAAGAACCACTTTTCTTTATTCTTTGAGTATATGCTTCCAATGAATGCAAATAAAAGAGGAAGAATCCCAATATAACCTGAATTCATGAACCATTCCAGATTTATATTCCATTCAACTTTATGAACAGGGTTTCCGAAAATGTTTGGTACTAAATAAGTAACTATCTGACGGAAGCCAAGCACGGTTCCGGCAATATAGTCAGCTGTTTCCCCGGTTCTAATTATGTATTTGCCCAGCTCTAACGTTGGTAGACTTTGAACTGCTGTGAGCCCAAGAAACAGAACCAAAGATAAACAAAGAAGCCCCGTTCTTGAAAGCAGACTCTTAAAATCATTCTCTTCTAACCATGAAATTGCAAGTAAAAAGATAGCATAAGCACCAGTCGTGAGAATAGAATAGTAAAACCATTGAAGCATACCACCGAAAAAGTTAATCGAAATCACTACAGCAAACAGAATGGAATACACAAGTTTCCGTGTCTTTATTATCCTTGCGACTAAAAGACACTCTAAGGGAAGCCAGATTATTGAAGCAGGACCAATAATGGCCTCAGACCAATGTATCGCAATCTGGCTAAACATAAATACAAAACTACCCACCAAAGAGCCGAAGTAACCAACCCTTAATTCCCTTAAAAATAAAAATGTAAATAATCCAGCTAGAAAAATATGAGTCATCAAATAAAATCCAAAACTATGCAAAGGAGTCGATAATAAAAATATGGGCCAAAGTGGGTAAAAAACGGGGAAAAACGCAATTGGAGTAGGTGTACCTGAAGCAACGAGAGGATTCCATAAAGGCACAACCCCTTGCTTTATCCATTTCACAAAAAAGACTATCCACGGAAAAGCCTCCCGGACAATATCACTAATAATGTGATTATACGTCTTTACCGAATAGAATGAACTCCAAGGACTTAGCCCTAGAATAATATCTATTGGCACTATTGTCCTTCCGGATAGAATTTGGCGGCAAAAAAGAGAAAGTGAGGATAAAAATATCACAAGAATACAAGAGAGGACCATATGCTCTTTAAAATAAGCTACTATTCTCTTAACCATTAAGTAATCCCCCACACTACGATGCTTTGATGCTAGACGCTTGGTGAAAACCCTAGGAAATTCCATAGAACCCTTTTTGGTATGTCAACAAATTCCCCTGCATATTGGAAGAAGCACTCGATACTATCTGCTAGGGCTTATACAATAGAAGTAACGGATTGAGCAATGTTTACTAATCTTCAGTATTACCCAAAGATAATTTTGTTAATACTCAAGCTCTAATCACAGCTGATTCATTATCTGGCGACCGCTGTCATACCTTTATTCCATCTCTCGAATAAAGTTTACCAAACGCGAGTCTTCAGTTCCCAAAATTTCCTTTAGCCTATTTTTCATAAAAATCGTTTCGAATCTCAGTTTATTATTTCTTAAGAAACTGAGCTGCTGTAAAATCATCAAATGCTCTGAGCTACCTGTTGACTGGAACAGCCTTCTATACATTAGTTCCAGAGTATCCAAATTATAAAGAGGACTATAGTTAACCGGATCAAAACATGGTCTTTCTCCAAAGGAATACTTAAGAATTTCCATATCGGAGACCTTTCTAAAACTTTGAACTTTTCTACGTTTAATCACAAGAACGGGAATATCCACAAGAAAACGGATGATAACTTTGCAACTCGCTTTTCGAAAAGGACCACGCAAGATATTTCTCATGTGTGCAGCCAATCGCCTTATGCAAATTTTAATCATCCGTCTTGTCTCGAAATCTTTCACAATAGTGCGTAGGAGGTTTCTTTCAATGAAAAAATATTTTCGAGAAAAAGAGAATTCCTTTTTTGTGGAAGCCGAATGAAAATGATAAACCGTTGCTGTTGGTACTGTCATAAATTTATAACCCATCATATTTGCTCGAAAACACCAATCGACATCCTCATAGTACATAAAATATGATTTATCCAGAAGACCTACTTTGTCAGCATTGAAAGCAGATCTTCTCAAGAAAGCAGCCCCAAAACATGCTCCAAAAACTCTTTCTTCTAAATCGTACTGGCCAATATCAATTTGACCGACTCCCATATTAAAAGCAGCGCCGTACTCATCAATAAGAGTACCGACACTATCGAAAACTCCACGGTCATGATAAAACATCATCTTTGGCGATACTCCGATAATGTCTTTATTTCTCAGAAGAGCCGCTAAAAGTTCTTCAATCGCCTTTGGATCAGCCTCAGCATCATTATTAAAAATAAATACGTATTCCCCTTGTGCTCTTTCAATTCCTTGATTTACTCCTTCAGCAAAACCACAGTTTAGTTCCAATTCGACAAATTGCACTTCCGGATATAGTGACTTTGCTTTCGCAATAACTTGATTTGTAGAACCATTATCAATTACCAAAATTTCAATATTCTCATAAGTTTGGTTTTGAAGGGAATCGAGACAAATCCTTAGTGTATCCATATCTATGTTATAATTTATTATTATTGCTGTAACCAGGGGTTTATTTTCCATCTTTGTAAACCACTTCTTGAATAAGTTGTTCGTATTCCTTAACCGTTCTCTCCCAACGGAATTTTTCGACAAACCTTTGTGCTTTTTCACCCATCTTCAATCTTCGCTCTCCATCATCAGCTAGATCGAGAAGGATATCCGGAAATTCTTCAATAGATGAGAGCAGGAATCCGGTATTGTTATTCTTAATAACTTCAGGATGTGCTCCAATATTTAATACAACAACAGGCTTGCCAAAAAACTGCGCCTCAACTGCAGGAAGATCAAAGCCCTCCCAGCGTGAAGCAGTAATATATATATCACAGGCATTAAAAATCACCGGCATCATTTCCGCAGGAGCTTTGATATAAGGAATAATGCCCTGTCCCTCAATCAACTTCCTGTCCTTTTCATCGCCATATCCAACCATTAGCATTTTTATTTTAGGATTAGATTTCTTGCATCGATCAAAAACCTCAAATAGTTCTTTAACTCCCTTATACGGCTGGCCATCAGGATTAAGCCTCCCCACATAAAGCAATAATATGTCATTAACCTCCACGCCAATCTGCTGTCGGAAACCGGCTGCCTTCTCGTTTAGATTATCAGTAGCAAGGTAATGATCAGCGCCATTATAAATTACCTTTGCCTTCTTTTGAATAGAACCGGGAAGACTTCTTTTTATAAATTCAGATACTGTGGCCACTTTCTTGGCTGCTTTAAAATAATAATGCTGTTGACTCGTCTTCATATAAAAAAAGTTTGTTTTCGTTTTAAACGGAAAGCCCTCGGTTGAGCAAACACCATGGTCAACAGCAATACAAGGTTTATTGAGACCGGGAATTAGGGAGAAGAAAGGGAAAGTCTCAATCAGAAAAATATCTATTTCCTCTTGATTTAAACTATCAATCCATTTCCGCGCATTCATATCATATATAGGGAAAAATCGTACTGCAGGAGTAGGAATTGATTTGACCTTATATGTTTTTTCATCGTAAGTCCCATCAGTCAAACTAGCAAAAACAGTTACCTGGTGACCTCTCTTCGCCAATCCTTCTGCTGTTCGATCTATCACCAAGTCGACTCCGAATCCTAAGAGCATCCGCTCAGTCAAGAAACCAATTTTTATCTTTTTACCCATGCACTCTGAACACCCCTACCTATTGCCGGAAACTTTTTTCAATTTGGACAAAACAGCACGATATACATTCTGTCCAGGTGAATTTTTATCAAAACTCATTCTTACTTCCTGATCTTAATTCTATTTACGCCATCGTCTTTTGCTTAATATTTCATCTTTTTCTTTTACAATTTTTTGAAGATTTGAAATGTGCCCATCCTTCTCTATTATCATTTCTTGAAGATTAGCGATATCGTCATCTTTTTCTTTAACAAGTCTCTGAAAAATTTCAATATGCTTCTCAAGCTTTGATACTATCTTAACAACACTATTCTGTAACGCTGATGATTGTAGAAATAGCTGAGCAGCTATTAGTCGAGCTACGTCTTCCCCTTTCTCAATAACACAAGGTTTTTCCTCTATCTGTTTCAAATCCGATGACGAGCCCAGTATATAAAAATATCGATAGCAGGGTTCGCGATTATCGGTGCTATAAAAATGCGTATTATAGTATTTGTTAATTTGCGCATGTATTTCCTCAGGCTCAGGTAATGTTGAAACCATTTCACAAACCATCATCATAATAATCCAATTGTAAATATAGTTACTTGGCAATTTAAGATAAGCCAATGACTCATTATCCAGAGACCCTTCAAGCTCATTGGTTTGTGGAAGGCTCATATTGTTGTGTTCAGCTAGATATGCATTCTCTCTACCTAAAACTTCTCGACAATATATTTGTACCATGTTTTCTGCCAAGACGGTTTCTTCGGTACCAAAAGGAGCTGCAACAATCGTTAATCTCTTGGATACGCGGTTGCATTCTTTGAATAAAAGAAAGCGGTCCTCTTTTGGAAGATGCTCATAAACATCAAGGCTGGTTACAACATCAAAACTGTTGTCTTCAAACTCCATGTTTCTTCCATCACCCTGAGTATAATTTTCTAGAGATGAAGAGTGCGTGTCTAAAATAAAAGTCTCGTCTTCCGGAAAAATCCTGGATATAAAGTTTTCTCCACCACCGACGTCCAAAATCTTTAATCTTTCGCTACCCCTAATTTTTGAAACAATTTCCTGAGTTCTCTTATATCGCTGGTACAGATCAAACTGCAAACTCAATATATCAGTATCCACTTTAACTCCTTTCGAAGTTATCCATAATAACGCCATAATGGACGAAGCTGCATAAAACCGCGGGGTTCCAATTCACCACTAGGAATTACATCCACAATATACATTTTTTCATGATGATCAAAAGGATGAAGACAATCATGGTCATATACAGCAACAGAAAAGAAGTATCTTCCTGGTAAAAGGGAGAGCCTTTCTAAAGTAATAACCACTTGACCATTTCCATACACATTTTCTATAACTTGCCCACTTGTCTTAGAGTTAGGCCCGGTTATTAACACACCGTCACTTCCATATATCGCTATACCAAAGACAGGATTTTTAATTTTTTCTTTTGCATTATACTCTAGGCTTATTTTTAAAGTGCTCCCTGTCTTGAAAAAATGGGTCTTTTTATTATCATCTCCCATAAAATCCACTTTTACTATTTCAATTTCTTTCGAACCCCATCTGGACCCTACTAGTTCTCCTAACTCATCAATCCTGCTTCCTGCTTCTTCTCCCACCTTACTATTTACTTCTCTTAAATAGTCTCCTATCACATTGCTTGCTTTTCCTATGCTTTTTACTTCTCCTTCATGCAACCACATAACCTTATTACAGAAATTCTTTACCGCTTCGAGTTCATGAGAAACAAAAACAATTGTTTTATCTTCTGCACGAAGTTTATATAATTGATCCAGGCATTTGCGTTGAAAAGCCTCATCACCAACTGCAAGCACTTCATCTATAATCAGAACATCGGGCTCCGCGCTTACAGCAACTGCAAAACCCAACCTAACATACATTCCTGATGAATAACTCTTAACAGGGATATCAATAAATCTCTCAAGCTCGGCAAATGATACTATATCGTCAAATTTGCGATCAATCTCACACTTCGGCAAACCCAAAATAGATCCGTTCAAATAAATATTCTCTCTACCCGTAAGTTCCGGATGAAACCCTGCTCCTAGCTCTAAAAGAGCCGATACTTTTCCAATAACTTCAATTTTACCCTTATCTTGACTAAGAATCCGGGTAAGTAACTTAAGCATAGTACTCTTACCAGAGCCATTTTCGCCAATTATGCCAAAAGTATCACCTTCTCTTACTTCAAAGGAAACATCTTTAAGAGCCCAGAAATCCTCATAGCTTGCCCTCTTGCGCTTTAAGAACAGTTCTTTTATAGTTCTACTTCTTTCATGGGCTAGCCTGAACTCTTTCCATACACCAGTGACATTAATGGCAATCTCTCTACTTTTACTTGATTCTTCCTCTTCAAAAACCTGCAACTAATTACACCTCTTCAGCAAAATGCATTTCGAACTTACTAAATATTTTGTACCCAACAGCAAATATAATAATCGCTACTACTAAAGTATAAATAAACAATTTCCAGTCTGGAAGCTGCAATGAATACATAATCTTTTGGAGATTAAGAATTATTGAAGCAACAGGGTTAAGCTTATATGAAGGTATCAACCAAAAATAATTATGTTTAGCCGCTGCACTCTGAACAAGATCGATCGGATATATTATTGGACAAGCAAAAAACCATAATGTAAGGACAACTCCCAGGAGATGCTTTGTATCGCGGTAATATAGATGTCCAACCGAAAGAATCAGAGAAAGTCCCAAAACTAAAACTGTTTCAATCAGGACTACCAATAACAAGAAAGGTGTCAGTAATAAAAAATTATTCCCTAAAATCAATAAAAATACAAATAAAACACTTAATTCGATAAGGAAATTGACGAGATTTGCAAACACAGCCGAAAACGGAATAATCTCCCGAGGAAAATAAACCTTCTTCAATAAGCTCCCTGAATCAACCAGGGAACTAACTGAAGCATTCAGAGAATTGCAGAAATAGTTCCAAGCAAGCAATCCACACAAAAGAAAAGCTGAAAAATTCTTAAGACCATTGGCTCCAATTGGCGGATCTACTCTTAAGAAAAGTGCAAACACAATAGTATAAACCAACATTAATAACAGCGGGTTCATTAAAGACCAAAAGAATCCCAGTACTGATCTTTTATACTTAATTTTAAGCTCTCTCTTTACCAGGTTGAGAAGTAGTTCTCTGTACTGATAAAGTTCCCTTAATTTTTTAAACAAAAAAGAACTCCTCCTGAATTCTAATTTCTAACTGTATATATCTATAATCAAAGTGCCAAAATAAGTTTACCAGTAGCTCGATCTTAGTCAAGATGATTAAATCAGCAATTCCAGAGGTAAACACACAGTCCGATACAAGCACATTATGAACACAATGCCCACAGTACCTTCGCTAACTTGCTTGTTTGGGGAAAATATTATCCTTATAGGCATCCAGTTTTATATAACTCCCTAGAACCTACCAGCAATAATATGCCTTGTCCTGAGTATTCCCGAAAATATGACAGTGTTAAATCAATCACAACTTTATCCTAAAACTCTTTCCTTATGGACCTTTGCATAAATACATATTAGTGAAAGCAGCAAAACAGCAAGACTACAAACAACAATCTTTACAACCTGTAAAAGAGTCGTGTGTAAAAAGAATATCAGGATCGCCTCCAGCATAGTCAATGTTAATAGAAACAAAAGAAAGCTTTTGTTCCCAATAGCAAGGAAATAGTTGATTAGAATACTCGATAACGACAATAATGTCCCTGCTACTCCAAACCAGACAAGATATGGCGAGGCACTTATATATTTTTGCCCATACATAATGGAAATTGCCAATTTTGGCAAAAATGTATATACCAATAAAATCAATCCTGCTATACCCATTCCCAGTATCAGTGAAAATGTAAGTAAGTGATGGTGTTTCTCGTTTTTCTCATGTCGTTCAGAAACCATTGGAAACATGACGCCTGCTATCGGAAGAGTTATCAAATAAATCGTTCTTCCCATCACCGCAGCTGCAGAATATATACCCGCTTGTTTTGATGTAAAAAAGTGTTTTACCAGTATGACATCAGTATGCTGCAAAAAAGTTATTCCTAAAATAGCTAGAAAGATTGCACTTGAATAATGCATTAAACTGCGTAGTGGAATTTCAAGCACTACTCTTTTTATATACTTCTTTAAAGGTAGAAAACTTTGACCATAAGCAATTAATAAAGCTATAGGCAAAGCGGCTATAGCTCCTAAAGCCTTAAAGCCCAAGACAACAAAAAGACATGCAAATACTAATTTTAAAAAAGCTTCTACTATTAGATTAATAGACAGCGACCAAAAGTTCTGTAATCCTTGCATAATGCCCCGATTAAGAGGAATAAGGAAAGCAACTAAAAAAGTGGCTCCGAGAATAACAACTGCAGAAGGAGAAGAAACGTTTAAGAATTTTGCGATCTGATTGCTCATAGCAGCAAAAACAAGAAAAACAAAAAGGCTACAAAAAAAGAAGTAAACGGATAACCTATCTAATAAAGCACTTATTTGATCTAGTCTATCTTGAGCCTTAAGTGTACTTGAAAATTTCATTGATATCGTAGTAATGGCTACTGTCGGAATCTGAAGTATATATTGAAGAGATATCAACGCCGCCACTATTGAATATTCAGACGGTCCCAAGATTCTACCAACAGTAAAATGATATAAGTAGTTTAGTACCCCGACAATAATATTAGCTGCAAAATATGTAACATTATATTTAATAAAACTATTCTGCTTTAATCGCTGAATCAATAAATTCCCTCTTTAAAGTTTTTAACTTGAACTATTGTATTCAATTTTTCTTTTAGAATCCATTAAAAGATTTAAATATTATTACCTCTTTTTACTTAAACTCAGTCTAAAATAACAAACCGTACGTACAAGTCATTACTTCCATCCCATATGATTAATGAAAATTGATAAACCTGGCATAATACTACTACCCCACAATCACGTTACAAATGAAGCATTAGTTCTAATATTTGCCTATAAGTTTATGGGTGTTGATTTACAGAATATAATTACCTTGCCTTGGCTGAAAAAAAGAAGAGATATTAGCTAATTTTGATAAGATCAATACCAATACTGATTTAAATCGCTTTCGAGAGAGATTTCAAAGCAATTCGCATTCGGCTAGATTATATTTCTTATGTTCTTTTTGAAAGACACCAGGCATTAAATATGTATGACTCCCTTTAATAGAAGCAGCTTACTTCAGTTTGAATCTTGCAAGGAAAACCCAATAGCTTTATCAATCTTTATTGCATATTCTAGTATATTTTGCTAGGATTTACCGCAGTCAATTACTAAAGAATAAGAAGGTATTTGCTATGTTCAAAGGGAAAACTCTGCTAATTACAGGTGGGACCGGTTCTTTTGGAAATGCTGTTTTGAAACGTTTTTTAAATACGGATATAGGTGAAATCCGTATTTTTTCTCGCGATGAAAAGAAACAGTTCGATATGCGGATAGCTTTAAAAAATGATAAAGTTAAATTTTATATAGGTGATGTGAGAAATAAGGAAAGCGTTCAAGATGCTATGCGTGGAGTGGATTTTATCTTTCATGCAGCTGCATTAAAACAAGTCCCATCATGCGAATTTTTTCCACTAGAGGCCGTAAAGACAAATATTCTTGGAACTGATAATGTTATAACTGCTGCAATAGAATTAGGAGTAAAAAAAATAGTTTGTCTTTCAACTGATAAGGCAGCATATCCAATTAATGCTATGGGTATATCAAAAGCGATGTTAGAAAAAGTAGCTATAGCAAAATCACGAACAGTAGATCCTCAAAAAACTACTATATGCTGCACCCGCTACGGAAATGTTATGGCAACAAGAGGGTCGGTTATTCCTCTTTTTGTTGATCAGATTAAGGCAGGTATACCCATAACTATTACCGATCCCAATATGACAAGATTTATGATGAGCTTAGAAGAATCCATTGATCTTGTTTTATATGCTTTCCAAAATGCTAAGCAAGGTGATTTATTTGTTCGAAAAGCCCCTGCATGTACAATTGGAGTACTCGCCAAGGTTTTGAAGGATTTGTTTAATAACTCAAACGAAATAAAGATTATAGGTACACGTCACGGAGAAAAAATGCACGAAACATTACTTACAAAAGAAGAAAGATTTAAAAGCTATGATCTAGAGAATTATTTCCGTGTGCCAGCCGATACAAGAGATTTAAATTATGACAAATACTATATTGAGGGTGATGAGGAAATCCCCATAACTACAGAGTTCACATCTCATAACACTCAACAGCTTAATGAGGAGGAAGTAAAACAAAAATTACTAACCCTTAATTACATAAAAGAACGGCTTAATAAATAAGAGGATATAAACCCATGCAAGTTTTAGTTTTAGGGTCCAGTGGTATGGCCGGACATGTAGTGTCCCTTAATTTAATAGAAAAAGGATATGGTGTTGATACTCTTTCAGCAAATAATAAACTTAATAAAGACACAATTAAAATGGATGTAACAAATAAAGAAGAGTTCGAGGCTTTTTTAAAGTCAAAAGAATATGATGTTATTATAAACTGTATAGGGATTCTTATAAAAAAAAGCGAAGATCGGAAAGATTTATCTACATACCTTAATTCATTTTTACCTCATTTTTTAGAATACCTATATAAAGATACTAATACAAAAATAATTCACTTAAGCACAGACTGTGTATTTTCAGGCAAAAACGCTCCTTATAATGAAGATTCAATTTATGATGGAGAGCTTTTTTACGACAGAACTAAGGCAATCGGAGAAATTATTAACAACAAAGACCTAACATTCAGAATGTCAATAATCGGCCCGGATATGCAAGAACAAGGGGTAGGACTCTTCAATTGGTTTTATAAACAAAAAGGAGACATTTTTGGTTACAAAAATGTTGTCTGGAACGGTATTACAACTATTGAACTTGCAAAAGCGATCGAAGCTGCTATAAAACAAAATCTAACAGGTCTTTATCACCTTGTTCCTGACAGCAATATTTCAAAATACAACCTAATAAAATTATTTAAAGAAACATTTAATAGAGATGACATTAATATTATTTCCAAATATGATATTGTTTCTGACAAAACTCTAAGAAACACTAGAAAAGACTTTAATTTTAAAATCCTTGATTATAAATCTATGATAGAAGAAATGAAAAATTGGATAGATACTCATAAGTATCTCTATAAGCATTACAACTAGAATAGAAATGAAAATGAAAAAATTAAAGCTAATAACAATATTGGGAACACGCCCTGAAATTATTAAGCTCGCCGAAGTCATAAGAGCTTGTGACAAATATTTCAATCATAGCTTAGTTCATACAGGACAGAATTGGGATTATACACTCAATAAAGTGTTTTTTGAAGAATTGCACCTACGGGAACCGGACCATTATTTGGATTGTGTAGGTAAAACATTAGGTGAAACTATCGGAAATATTATTGCTAAAAGCTATGATATTCTTGAGAAAGAAAAGCCAGATGCATTGTTAATCCTTGGAGATACGAATTCTGCCCTAAGTGCCATATCCGCTAAGCGCTTAAAGATACCTATTTTCCATATGGAAGCAGGTAATAGATGTTTTGATCAAAATGTACCAGAAGAAATAAACAGAAAAATAGTTGATCATATCTCTGATATAAATCTTCCGTATACCGAACATGCTCGGAGATATCTGCTCTCAGAAGGTTTTAGAAAAGATCACATATTTGTTCTAGGCTCCCCCATGGCCGAAGTCCTTCTGAAACACAAGGAGAAAATCAAAAAAAGTAAAATATTGGAAAAGTTAAATTTAGAAAAAGATGAATACATCCTTGTATCCGCACATAGAGAAGAAAATATAGATAATGAAGATAATTTCCTTTCCTTAATGACTTCAATAAATAATATTGCCAAAAAATATAAAATGCCGGTTGTTTACTCAACTCATCCAAGAAGTCTGGATAGAATAAAAAAGCGTGGTTTTAAGCCCCATTCTTTAGTCAAAAACCTTAAACCATTTGGTTTTTTTGACTACAATAAATTGCAATTAAATTCATTTTGCGTACTTTCTGATAGTGGAACCCTAGCTGAAGAAAGTGCAATTTTAGGATTCAACGGAGTTTCAATTAGAACATCTACTGAAAGACCCGAGGTTTTGGACAAGGGATCATTTATCATAGGTGGGATTAAAACTGAGGACATTGAGCAAGCCATAGAGCTTTCTAGAAGTATGAAAAAAAACCAAGAGTTAGTTTTGGCAGCCAATGATTATCGAGATGAAAATGTTTCAGTTAAAGTAGTGAAAATAATTCAGAGCTACACAAAAATTGTTAATCAGTTTATTTGGCAAAAGTTTTAAGGAAATTTTTATTTATGAAGCAAAAAAAGAAAATTTTAGTAATTTGTCAGCATTTTTGGCCCGAATCTTTTCGAATCAACGATATCTGTGATTTTTTTAGAGACAAAGAATGCGAAATTGATGTTCTATGCGGAATTCCAAATTATCCCAAAGGAAAATTTTACGATGGATATTCCTATGTAAGAAACAGAAAACAGGTACACAATGGGATAAATATCAGACGGGTTTTTGAAATTCCAAGAGAAAGTAATACAAATTTTAGAATATTTTTAAACTATATTTCCTTTCCTATTGCCAGTCTTTTCCATATTCCAAAACTCTTAACAAAAAAGTATGACAAAATATTTTTATATCAGCTCTCACCGGTCATGATGTCAGTTCCAGGCATAATAACTGCTAAGATAAAAAAAATTGAGACTACAATGTATATTCTTGATTTATGGCCACAAAATCTTTTTTCTATAATAGATGTTAAAAACAGTTTTCTTAAATTATTAGCTGAAAAAGTTTCTTATTGGCATTACAAAAATGTAGATAAAATTGTCGTTCTTTCAGAAAAAATGAAAAAAGAAATATTAAAAATAACATCTTTACCCGAAAGCAAAATCATAGTTATTCCTCAATGCTGCGAGAAGTTATATGAAAATAATATTAAAGACAAGGAACTCGAAAAGAGGTTTAGTAAAGGCTTTAATATTGTATTTGCTGGTAATATAAGCCCCGCTCAATCTTTCGAAACAATAGTTGAAGCAGCGGAAAAACTAAAAAATGATGGAATTGATGATATTAATTGGATAATAATCGGTGATGGCATGTCTCGAAAATGGTTAGAAGATACTGTGAAAACAAAGGGCCTGAAGAAAAGTTTTATTTTTGAAGGAATGAAACCTATGACGGACATTCCCAAATATCAACCAATTGCCGATGCTCTAATTGGCTGTCTCGTCAAAAGCGATTTACTTGAAGCAACAATTCCGGCAAAAGTAATGTCTTATTTTGCCGCAGGAAGGCCGATGGTTTTAGCCATGGATGGAGAAGTACAGGAACTTGTTAACAAGATAGGATGTGGGTTTGCTTCCAATACCGAAGATGCTGAGGCTCTATTCAAAAATATCAAGAAACTTTATCTAACTCCAAAGAAAGAAAGAGAAAATATGGGTAAAAAGGGTAGAGAATATCATTTTGAACATTTTGAAAGAAACAAAAATCTTAACAGGCTTTACAATTTTATCTTTGGTACTAAATAAGCCTAAATTAAGTAAATTTAATGGCTAATCAAACATATTAGACATTACTTAGTTAATAAACAATTGAAGAAAATCTGAGTATTCTAGATTTATTAGAGAGCTGTTGATGAACTTAATAGAGAAAGAGCATTAAAGATTTAATCTATAAAAAGCCCTCACAGAAGACAACATCTAAAAACACGAACCCGAATATACAAGACATTATCCATCCGGGTACTACAAGCTATATTTATAATGGTATGGTTTTAAAGAGGAGAAATCCTTAAACATCAGCTCAAAGCTTAATTATCTTAAATATCCGGCAGCAAGAAAATAGTTGGGAAGAAACACAAGGAATAGTATGATCATGCATTTATTTTACTAATGAATATTCACGAGACCCATAAAAATAAGCAATAACCGGTCTTTGAGTGGCTCCCGTTTCTAGAGCGTTTAACCAACCGTTTAATCCAACAGTATCAGCTTCTCTCTCTAATACCTGAACATATAAATTGCTAATGAAAATCGACCGATACTCCCGAGAATTAATAAAAGCCAGCGCTACGTTTGTTCTTGACCATCCATTATTTAATGCATTAACCCAGTTCCACTTCTCGATTTCCAATGGATCTCTACCAAGAATATCCTGGTATAGCGAAGTTACGTATTCGTCATTAGAAGAACTGCAAAAGTGCTGGAAGTATTCGTTGGAACCGTAAAAAGCAGCTTTTGTCACTTCGTCAGGCAAACCATTCGACATAGCCCGCGACCAACCACTAATCTCTGCTGGGTCAGGCCATCTTTCAAGTACACCAATATACAAATTGGTAACATAGCCGTTACACCGCTCCGTTGAAGAAAGAAAGATATGAGCTGCCGAACATCTCATTAATCCTCTGGCTAAAGAATTAGTCCAACCTTCAAGACCAGCTGAATCCGGGTCCCTTCCTAAGATTCCACGATAAAGACAAGTAGCATACTCGGCATCTGTTTTATAATCTACTGCTACACGAGCATCAAGAGTAAGAACCAGTTTATATGAAAACCAGCTTACACCCTCCTGTACCATATCCCACCGTAGAATATACATACCCGGATATGATGGAGCCTGGATCTGTGCCAGTAAATTTACAGATTCATTTGGCACTACATCATACGGCAAACCAGTTCGTAAACCTTCAAAATAAACAGTTCTATAAGTATCAGCATCTACCCAATGATAGGAGAGATGGACAGGGTTACCGCCACCGGCCGGCCATGTGGCGATTCCCGTATTTCTTACTGTCACAGGAACATCGCCTTTATATTCGTTAACCCGCAAACTGCTTGGAGTACTATGCGCTTCATAAGTTACATGATGTGCCCAGGGCGGTTGTGAAGACGATATTAGACTTGGATAAGGACAAACGGCTTCTCCCCAATTAGGATGAATCTCAAAATGCAAATGCGGGGGTGTGCCTTCTGCATTTCCACTATCACCAACATATCCAATTGGCTGGCCTGCGTTAACCCAAGCACGCGGCCCGATACCGGGAGCATATGCAGGTCCACCAACTCCGTCATCAGTCCCGGGAGTATCATTATTTAAATGGGCGTAGAAATATCGGTGCCCATCAATACCATTTATCCATAATCTATAACCTGCGGTAGGATGAAAACCAAACATTGTCGGATCAATATATCCACTTACACACGCTACAACCGGTGTGCATTTATTGGCAAAAATATCAACTCCCTGATGGGTGCGACCCCCCGATCGCGGAGCTCCAAAACTATCAGAATATGAATTTCTACCAGCTACAGGAAAAATAATGCTATACACCGGTGTTCCAGAGTGCGCAAAAGCACTGTCGAGGTAGCTGTCGTAATGAGCAATAGCTAACATAACTATCAACAGAGAAACAAGAACATATTTTAATAGCAGCTTCTTCATTTTCTACAGCCAACCCTTTGTTTTAAATAAGTTTATTTCTATTCTCTGCTTTATTACTTATATCGGTATTTCTCACAACTGATTTGACGCCCCCATTATCTAGAAGATATTCCTACGATTTCCTGAGACATGCTTTTTAGAACCTGAACTGCCTTATTTGACATATTCATTAGGCAAATCTCAAACTGCCCATTTCTTTGCCGAGCATACAGCAAATCATCTTTGCCCATTACCGAGAATGCAAATAGGTTATCGTTTTCTTGAATCGTAACTTCATGGGAGCTCTTAGTTGTTAAATCATAACTGAAAATTGAGATATTGTTAGGTGGCTCTTGGCTATTCTGACAGTATAGTAACTTATTACTATCTTTCATCCAACTTGGCTTCCAACCATAAAGTAATAGCTTGTGCTGGCTACCGTCTATATTAATTGAGTATATTTCAGATTCACTCTCTCCCCCGGCTATCTCAAGGAGAATTTCTCCGCTAGGTGAGCAGTCAACATTGCTCAAACCATAAATATTATCCTTTATCTTTTTCTCCACCCCACCATCAATACTCTTTTTGAATAAGGAAAATCCATTACTGCCAAGACGTGCACATATAATCTGTGAATTATTGACCGACCAATCAGCGCAACATCCATTGCCGGCTTTCGTTTCCTTTTTAGTTGCCACCTCTCTTACCCATATCTCGTCCTCAATCTTGTCATTATTAGTGTCTCTTAGAAATAATATGCTTTTACCATCAGGTGAATAGTGGGGTTTTGTTCCCTGGGTTAGCTTTTGGATATCCCCCGCACGGTATTCATATATAGAGTTATCAACAGTAGAAAAAATAAATGTGTCGTCTTGGTCATCTTGTTTCCTGCTTTCCTCTACTGTTTCCTGCTTGTTTTCTTCCTGGTCTTTCTTTTCTTGTTTAGAGGAATTGGCAACTTTCTTCTCATTCTTATCAGCGTTCTTGTTGTTTTTCCCGGAGTAAGCATATCGTAAGTATAAAAAAAACCCTCCTGCTATTAATGCTAACGCCAGTGATATTATACCTAGTTTCAACTTCATAGATATCATAAGTAAAACCTTGGCTAGAAGGACTTGTTAATCAACACTTCTTTATTTGTATTGAAATAAGAATTTACTAATCGTGATTATAATATTTACTATTTTCAAAATATTTAAAAGTGACTTATTGTATATTCATAACTAGCATAAAAGCTTGCCATAACTTGAGTTCGGGTCATCCCACCCTCCATGGCATTTAACCACCCATTTAAGCCGGTCGCATCTGCTTCTCTACCCAACAATTGAGTATATAAACCTCTTATAAAGGATGATCGCTCTTCTCTTGAATTAATAAATGCTAATGCTACATTTTTTCTCGACCATCCATTATTTAACGCGTCAAGCCACATAAGTTTTTCACTATCCAGAGGAGTCCTACCAAGAATCTCAGTATAAAGTAAAGCAATGTATTGATCATTAGAAGAACTGCAAAAACGTTGATAGTATTCATCAGAACCATAAAAGATTGCTTCAAGTTCTTCCTCTCGCATACCGGAATTTAATACATTTGTCCAGGTATTAAGACCTGGTCCATCAGCAGTCCTCTCCAGAATATCTTCATACAACTGATTGGCATAATTCCTGTGATATTCAAGACCGGAGAACATTGCATTTGTAATAGTATATCTGGACATTCCGCCTACAAGCGCTTGTCTGTACCCTGCCAGTCCGATAGGATCCGCAGATCTCTCAAGTATACCCTGGTATAAATAACCGACATAACCATTTACACCATTTGCCCAAAATTCTTCTCCAGAATAGAATTCTCTCTTAAGACGTTCCTCATTTAGAGGATAAGAAGAGGTGTTCATTAGATTCGCCCAATTCTCAAGAGCCGCAGATTCAGGCTGCCGATTTAATATTTGCTGGTAAACCGAGGCAATATATAATCTATAGCGTTCAATTGAAGAAAGGAAGCTATAAGCTACCGTGTTTCTGGACATACCATTATTAAGCGCACTCACCCACCCTTCCAAGCCAGGTGAGTCCGGATCTCTTAAAAGAATTCTCTGATAAAGAGAAGTTACATATCCCGTATTTGATATATCGCTAAGTTTATTAAAATATTCATCTCCCCCATAGAACTGAGAATGAACTGTTCTCTCGCTTCGCGGACTGCTGGTAAGAGCCGGATCCATTACGTTTACCCAATTATTGAGTCCCTCCGAATCGGGGTCTCTTCCCAATATACTGCGATAATAATCCGCTACGATAACAGTTCTAGATTCTCTTGACATTATTGTATACTCAGCCACCAAGCGACGAGGTAATGTAAAACTCGTCATTGCGTTTGCCCATGCGTTCATCGCCGGTGTATCCGCATCTCTTCCAAGAGCATTCCTATATAATTGAGCAACAAAAGCCCGGCTTAAAAATGGATCAGGAGGCGAGCATGACAGAAATGGATACTGGCCATAGTACTGATTCATAATTCCGGCAATACTGTTAGCCCAAGTTACACTGGTTGCATAATGAACATTTATGCCTCTGAGAGTTGAGCCATGGTAATACTTGCCACTTGGACTAAGATAATTTTCCAGGATCTTACCGGAAACAACATCAATGCACTGCTCAAAGCTAGTAAAGGTCCAGGCGCCATTATATGGATCACTATCGTAAGCACCGTAGCCATAAAGATTTTTCTTATCTTGTGCAATGCGGCTAGTTCCCCATGCTGACTCTAGAATTGCATGTGCCATAAGGTAAACCGCATCAATACCATACTTGTTTTGAGCATTTACCCAAGCTTGCCCCAAACCGATTAAAGGACTATTTGGCCTGTTTAAACGAATAAAGTTATCCAGCTCCGCCGGATGAACGCTTTTGGGGATCAATAAATTACTATCAATTGTATAATAAGTAGCTGCATTTGCCGCAGGAGGATAACTACTCAATACCGGTAATACCGTCAATAAACACATTAATAACGTTACTATTATCTTTCTTGTTTTATTGCGTAACATCTTAATCACCTATAATCCTCCTGCATATCCGTTAATTTAACCTAAAACTCTCTGCAATATCTGCAAGAACCTGTTCATATTGCTTAAAGTTATCTTTTGATACAACCATTTCCATACAATAACCAACCTCATTATTCAAAAAAACAATAACCTGCTTATTTACCTTTCCTTGAAGAGGACTATCTTCTTGTGCGGCATCGTATTCCCATGTTGCCTTAATAGCATCAAAATTGCTTACAGTAATATTATCCCTGTTAACAACTTTTAGATTAGGGCGATCTTCCTTCATCCAATCTTCTTGATCACCAACAGTTTTTGTAAGAGAATCCCCCATTACATTATTAAATCCATAAACTCTAATTACAGGACTTGCTTCAGAGGGTGGTATTATTTCTGCGCCATCTCCATTCTGGCTTTCAGTTAGCCGCCATGTTTTAGGATAGCTAACTTGGAATCCAAATCGAGCGTTTTTGTATTCCGAGACATCCTTGTTCTCAGCAACAGTCGTATCGTTACTTTTTGATTGCTCGTTATCATTATTTTCCTTGTTGCTACTATTCTTCTTATTTGAGGTTTTTTGATTGGTAAGGTGTGAGATCGAGCGGTTAGATAAATACACATAGCCCGCTGACGCCGATCCAAGGATAGCCAATATTAATGATATAATCGTTAGTGCAACTTTAGTACGCATTGTTCCTATTTTCTTGCATCTAGTCCTTGATTTTATTGGCTCAGTCAAGTTCTTCAATTATTATTTGCTTCCACCAAGTTTACATAAGTTACAGCCATGAATCAAGAGCTTATAATCCCAACCAAGGACTTAGATTAATTGTTTCATCAAGGTTCTATATATACCACGCTTTTATTTCTTATTTCCTCATATTCATAAACGTCTTATAACCGACTTTGGTTACGGCTGCGTTTATTTACAAATAATCTGATTTCATACTATTTAATTACAAATTTCACGACCTTGCTAAAAAACCTCTCCTATGACTTGCCAGTTTTCGGGATCCTCTTGTCCGATACGCCAAATTCCGACTCCGGCAACGTTATACTTATTGACTAATTGAAGTCGTTGAGTAATGGTCTCATGGTCAGCAAAATAAACTTGGTGAAGATTGTCATCCTTTGTATAGTTGAAATATTTCTCTAACTCACTTGAGGTCTCTATTTCCGGGTTGTACATTTGAATTCTTTCCAAAACATCATTGTAGGTTAGAGGCTCTGCTTGACTTCCCTGCCAGTCATAGCCATAAAAATGAATTCCTAGATAGATCTTTTCTAGAGGAATTTCTTTAGTGCCATAAACTAGAACTTGCTCCATCCAAGACAGGGGTGCAATGTCTCCGGCTTCTGAGGTTGACCAGTGGTAATCGTATGTCATGATTTTGATCCGATCTGTTTTTTGTCCTATGAAATGCCAGTCTTGCGCAGCAGGCCCGTTCCAAGTACCGGCATCGCTGGTTTTTGCATGAACTGAAACTTCGAGAATCTTGTTGATGGAATGCAACTGATCGGCTAACTGAGAGATGAAGTTGGAAAATGCAGGACGGACAGAGTAGCCACTCAAGCTTTCATAATCAATCTCAATTCCGTCATAGTTGTTATCCTGGACCAATTGAAGAATGTTAGCAATATGCTGGTTCATTAAAGTCTCATTGCTTATTACTGTCTCAACGGAAGCAGCATCTTCTTCGTTGCAGATGACCGGAGCGATCTCTATATTGTTATTGTGAGCGAAATCGATAATCTCTTTATCCTCGGCTCCAGGGAATTTTTGGATGGAACCATCACCTTCTATTTTGTACCAAAATGGCTTTACCGAACTTATCTTTTCCTTGTTTTCCTGCAAGCACTGATAGCCGTTGACCTGATCCCACCAAACTAACCAGACAGCAACCTCTCTAGATAAGGCATCTCCTTCCGAATCATCTCCGAGGGTTGTAGATCGGTCAGTTGAATAGTACTCGTAAGAACCGTAGAAATAGCCGGTGATTGTCCTTTGTGTAATCCCTCCATCCATAGCATTAGTCCATCCGTTTAATCCATCTTCGTCCGCATCTCTTTCCAATATCTGAAGGTATAGATCACCTACAAAAGTCGTGTGATACTCGTGGGAGTTAATAAACGCCAGTGCAACTTGTGTTCGGGATAATCCGCCATTTATACCATTAACCCACATTTGTTTTTCAATATCCAAAGGACTGCGCCCGAGGATGTTCTGATAGAGAGAAGCTACATATTCCTCGACACAAGAAACAGAAAGATGGTACATATAATACTCATCCGAACCGTAGAAAGCGGCCTTGACTGTTTCATCCGATCTACCATTTGTCATAGCTTTCGACCATGCACTGACTTCTCCTAACTCCGGACTTCTTTCCAATATGCTTTGGTACAATCCGGAAATATAATTATTGCACCGCTCAGTCGAGTTAAGAAAGCAACCGGCAACTGTTCCTGTTGACATACCGTTATTTATGGCATTAGACCAGCCTGTAAGACCGGGCGTGTCAGGTTCCCTCTCCAGAATTCGCTGATATAAAGAAGTAACATATTGGGAAGAGGTCATTACTCCCAAAGCCGTTGCTACGTTAATACGGCCATATCCATAATAGTCATCTCTTCCAGATTCACCCAGATCATCCGCAGTTTGTTCAATTTTAGACTCTACCTCATCAGGAGTTAAAGAAGGGTCTTTGCTTATAAGTAACGCTGCCAGTCCTGCTACATGTGGTGTGGCTGCGGAGGTTCCCGAACCATAAATATACATATTTCCCGGGTGAGTGCTGAATATAGAGCTTCCTGGAGCCGCTACATCGACCGTAGGCCCATATGTAGAAAAACTTGCTCTTTCATCCGATGAAGTTGTAGCAGCTACACCAATAACGTGGTCATAGCCAGTCGGATAATAAACTCCGTAACCACCGGTATTTCCGACCGCTGCAGCGATTACGCATCCATTAGTATAAGCATAATTTACTGCATTCAGCAAAGCATCAGAGCCAAATGGTGCGCCTCCGCTCAAACTTATGACATCGGCTCCATTGTCAACAGCATAGGTCATCCCCTCTGCAATCTCCCAGCCATAACCGATAGTAGTATCTTTAAAAACCCTGACAGCTAGTATCTTGCTACCCCAAGACATACCAGCGATCCCTTGATTATTGTTGGTTACTGCCGCTGCTATTCCGGCACAATAAGTACCGTGCCCATTTTCATCCATAGGATCATTATCATCATCATAAAAATCATAGCCCAAGATAACTTTATCGGCTAAATCTGGATGGGTATAATCAACACCCGTATCTATAACGGCGATTATTGTGTCAGAGTTACCAGTAGTAATACCCCATCCTAGAGGAGAAGAAATCTTTGAGTGATTCCATTGATTGCTATAATAAGTATCATTAGGAATTGTTGCTGATATGTAACCATAGTTCGGTTCAGCAAAATCAATTCCCGGATTTATATTGGCAAGTTCTATAAAATCAGTAACCGAAATACCTGTGAGTCTTACTTTCTTAAGATTTAGCCCCTTTATTTCATCAATAACAGTTGCTCTTCCGCTATGCGTAAAGGTTCCCAATAATAGTTCGCCTCTTTTATCTCTTGTTCTAACAATTACCTCATTGGGAGCAAATGTTGGCGTTGATCCTTCCAGAAGCTCCTTATTCTCAACAGATGCAATACTCTTGTTGACACTGATTGAGTCTTCCCTTAAATCAACCATCTTTCCGGATTCTGATAAGTCCATATACTTCGACTGGATAGTCTTTGAAAAGATAAGAGCAAACACTAATATGACAATAAGAAAAGATTCAAGAAATTTCATTCTCTTTCATATCTCCTTACAAAAAACAAGCTTTTGACCTGTTCTTTGTTTATATTTTCCTAATATATTTATCGACAGAAAGAATAAAAAACTTTGACGGCAGGATTTGAAATACACGACTTATAAGTCACATGAACTGGCAATTAATCAATTATTGTACTAATTAATACTTTCAATCAGGGCATTTCTTATAATTCTTTTCATCTTTCACTCAATGATCCGAGGATAAATTTGCCCAAACCTAGCAGCCTAAAAAAGCATAAATAGACACAAAGGAGATAAAGGTGTTAATTTAGAGATGTTCACCTATAATTTATGGACTACTTAAAGAAGATAAGTATTCGCTGGACCCGTAGAAATAGGCAGAAATTGTTCTCTGTGGGACCCCTATATCCATAAAGTTAGTCCAGTTATTCAAACCAATTGAATCTGCGGGTCTCCCCAAAACCGCCAAATAAAGATCGCTTACAAACATTCCATGATGCTCGTGGGAGTTGATAAAAGCTATTGCCACCGTTGTTCTTGACAATCCGCCATTGATACCGTTAACCCACATTTGTTTCTCAACCTCTAAAGGAGTACGTTCGAGAATCCGCTCATAAAGCGATGTTACGTATTGTTCATTTGTTGCAGAAGGAAGTTGATACAGAAAATACTCATCTGATCCGTAGAAGCAGGCTTCTATTACTTCATCATTCAAACCATAGGTCATTGCCCATGCCCAGCCCTCAAGTCCGCTTGCATCCGGACTTCTACCGAGGATATTCTGATACATATCAGTTGCATAATTCCTGGAGCGCTCATATGAGGAAAGAAAACAATAAGCAACCGTAGTCCTTGACATACCATTACTTAAAGCCTGGACCCAGCCGGCAAGCCCGGCCGCATCCGGTTCTCTCTCCAGAACTCTTTGATATAGAGAAGTAACATAGTCCGTGTTGGTTACCCCGGATCCCAAGGCCATTTCCAAATTAATGCGGCCGTATCCAAAATAGTCATCTCTACCTGCAGGACCTAGATCATCTGCGGTTTCTTTCATTCTAGTTTCAACTTCACTAGGTGATAGAGAAGATTCTTTGCTTAAAAGCAATGCCGCCAGTCCTGCAACATGCGGAGTAGCCATTGAAGTACCGCTAGCAAGTGCATAAGATGCTTCAGCGCGATACCACGTACTTGCAATACTTACTCCAGGTGCGGCAATGTCAACCGATGCATTGTAACTGGAAAAACTAGCTTTTGCATCGTATTGATCCGTTGCTGCAACTCCTATGGCATTGATGCACCCTGCCGGATAACTAATTGTACTACTACCGCTATTTCCGGCAGCAGCGACAACAACAGCTCCTCTATTATATGCGTAACTAACTGCTGATTGCAGTGTGCTTGAGTAATATGAACTTCCAAGACTAAGACTTATGACTTTTGCACCATGATCCGCTGCATAAATGATGCCACTTGCAACATCAGACAAGTAGCCGCTTCCATATGAATTTAATACCTTAACCGGCATAATTTTTGCTCCCCAGGAGACACCCGCTACTCCTTCATAGTTGTTTGTTTCGGCACCGATCACTCCAGCACAATGAGTTCCATGTCCATGATCATCGCTTGGATTACTATCATCGTTTACGAAATCGTAGCCCTGAACTATTTTACCGTCTAAATCAGGATGCCCCATGTCAACCCCTGTATCAACAACTGCAACAACTACCTGGCTGGTAAATCCTCTCTCTATTTCCCAACCAGTGGGTGCTTTTATCTTAGACATATTCCACTGATATGAGGAATAATAATTATCATTAGGAATAATACTCTCGGCTGCAACCATGTAATTCGGCTCGGCAAATTCAACTCTGGGATCTGCTTCATACTCTTCAACAACCTCATCAACGCTTTCACCCGCAGGAACTTCAAGACGCTTCACTTCAACTTTTGAAATCTTTTCCTCTTCCTTTGTTCCCTTCTTTTCATTTAAGGAATCAGCGGATTTCTCTGATACATCTTCTTTGAATTTAACCAGTATTTCTTGAGGTGCATATTCTTGTTCTTCGGGTATATCTTTAGATTCTTCTTTGATCGGCTGTTCGGCAAGCGCAGGAGCAACCATCATTACGATCAAACTGCTAATTAGTAAAACAGCTATTATAGCTCTGGTTAGTTTTCGTTTTCTCGCTTTCATTTTGGCTGCTCATCTCGCTTTCATCAAAAAACCTGTCAGTCGGTTGCCAACAGGTCCATACTTCTTGGCGACCAGGCTATCTACAACAAACTCCCGATTTAACCCGGCCTCTCAAGCAAATCTGCTCTTTTTTTTGTAGAACATTTTTGCCTTAAAGCCTCACCCCTCTCTAGTTTAAGTATCGTAATATTATTGATATTTCTTTAGTTAATATTTGCCAAATAGGCATTTCAAGCTCACATTTTAGAGAACATGGCAAATAAAAAACTCAAAAAACTTTTTATTGGTTTTCTGAGTTAATTGGAAAAACCCAAATGGGAAAAAATATTGGATATGGTTAAATCAATTTGGTTTACATTTTAAGGAATATTTTTGGCAGAAAATATATCTATGTATTAAAACATTATTGCAGTTTAATATAATACTCATCAGACCCGAAGAAGGCACCTACGACTTTTCCGTCCGGTAGACCGTTGGTCATGGCAACTGCCCAGTTGTGTATCTCAATCTCTATAGGAGTTCTTCCTAATATTCCCTCATAGAGATCAACAATACAGATTCGGTGATACTCATAGGATTCAATAAAGGCTAGTGCTACCTGGGAGCGTGTGCACCTTCCCGCATATAGAGCATCTACCCAACCGTAGTAACCATCAGGATCTTGGTCCCAGGGATCTTCTGTTCTTCCGATAATTGCAGGATCAATATAGAGCCACCAAACATATACTTCATAGGAGGAATCCATCCATACACTGAAGAATTCATCTGAGGCATAGAAGTAGGCTTCCACTTTTTCATCGGGTAGACCAGCTGTCATAGCTTTGGCCCAACCGTCAAGACCGATTGGATCCGGGTCTCTTTCCAGTATATACCAATAGAGAAAGGTGGCATAATTAGCATGGTACTCGTAAGAATTGGTAAAGGCTTGAGCTACCTGGGATCTGGTACGATCTCCCCTATCCAAAGCATTTACCCAGCCCCAGAATCCTGCAGGATCCAGAGCCTGGATATCTCCAGTTCTACCTAAAATTCTCTCGTAGAGAGAAGCTACATAAGCTGCGTTTCTAGAACTGTAGGTGATGTTAAAGGTCTGAGTAGACTGTACTGCGTTTCCCGCATTATCTACTGCCTTTACATACCAGGTATGAGTACCAACAGTAAGAGGATTTGTTGGAGTTGTAGACGTAGTAGAAGACGGAATGTTGTCTTTGTCTAGTTGTCCGTCTATGTAGAGCTGATACTTGGCAAGTCCTGAGAAACTATCTGAGCTTGGACTCCAGGAAAAAGTAGGAGAAGGATTCGCTACCATAGCATAATTTTCCGGAGATACTAGATTAAAAGTTGTTGGTGGCGTAATATCGGCAATACTAAACTGACCTAATTGGTTGGACTGTCTCACGTTTTCTGTATTATCAAAGACCTTTACATACCAGGTATGAGTACCGACAGTAAGAGGATTTGTTGGAGTAATAGAGGTATTAGAAGACGGGATGTTGTCTTTGTCTAGTTGTCCGTCTATGTAGAGCTGATATTTATCAAGTCCTGACTCACTATCTGAGCTTGGACTCCAAGAAAAAGTAGGAGAAAGACTCTCCACCACAGCATCAATCTCCGGTGAGAGTAGGTCAAAAGCAGTCGGTACCGTAGTGTCGGTCGCTACTAGGTCAAGTTTGGTGACAAAGACATCGCCATATCTACCACTATTGAAAGTAGTATCAAAAGCTCCGACAGTTGCAGGAAAGTCAGAAGAATTCGTATATCCGGTTACATAGACATTCCCTAAAGTATCAAGAGCGATACTCTCGCCATAGTCATAACTACCTCCTCCCAGAAAACGTGAATAGAGAAGGCCGGATCCTTCCGGATTGAGCTTGGTAACAAAGACATCGTTATTGCCATTATAAGTAGTATCAAAAGATCCCGGGGTGATCGGAAAGTTAGAGGAAGAGGTATTTCCGGTTACATAAGCATTTCCTGAGGTGTCTAGTACAATGCCAGAGCCTATTTCGTAGCCGCTTTCTCCCAGAAAGGTGGAATAGACAAGACCTGATCCTTCCGGATTGAGCTTGGTAACAAAGACATCACCATTGCCGCCATTATGGGTGATATCAAAAGCTTCCGCAGTTGTAGGAAAGTCAGATGAATTCGTACATCCGGCTATATAGGCATTTCCTGAGGTATCAAGAGTAATACCCTTGCCAAGGTCATAGTCACTTCCTCCCAAATAAGTGGAATATATAATATCTGAACCTTCCGTATTGAGCTTGGTAATAAAAGCATCACTTTTGCTACCTAAACCATTGAAAGTAGTATCAAAAGCTCCAGTAGTTGTAGGAAAGTCAGAAGACATAACACGACCTGTTACGTATGCATTTCCTGAGGCATCAAGAGTAATGCAAAGGCCTTCGTCGCTACTGCTTCCTTCGAGAAAAGTCGAGTAGACAAGGCCTGATCCTTCCGGATTTAGCTTGGTGACAAATACACCACCGTAGCTGCGGTCATCGAGGGAGGAATCAAAAACCCCATTAGTTGTAGGAAAGTCAGAGGAATGAGTACAACCCGTTAAGAAAGCATTTCCTGAGCTATCGAGGGTAATGCCATAAGCATAGTCATAGTCCCTTCCTCCCAGAAAGGTGGAATAGATAAGACCTGATCCTTCTGCGTTGAGTTTGGTAACAAATCCATCACTACTAAGATGGGTAGTATCAAAAGCTCCGGTAGTTGTAGGAAAGTCAGAAGAATAGGTTGTCCCAGTTACATAGGCATTTCCTGAGCTATCCAGAGTGATACCAGAGCCACTTTCGTTGCTACTTCCTCCCAAATATGTGGAATAGACAAGGCCGGATCCTTCCGAATTGAGTTTGGTGACAAAAACATCTTTACCGCCATTATGGGTGGCATCAAAAGCTCCAGTAGTTGTAGGAAGGTCAGAAGACTCGGCATAACCGGTTACATAGGCATTTCCTGAAGAATCTAAGGTGATGCCAGAGCCATAGTCAAAGTCGGTTCCTCCCAGAAAGGTGGAATAGATAAGACCGGGATCAATAATTAGGGATATATCCGGATTGTAGTCGGCAAGAGAAAAGCCAACAGTATTATCTTTAATGGAAAAGTTGGCTTCAACCGGGACTTTTTTACCATCGATAAGCTGATAGACATAAGGCTTTTCATCTTTTAAGTTCCCGAAGGGAGTGTTGATAAGAAGGTTTCCTTGTTCATCCAGCTCAAGAGAATCAGCACCCTGGTATAGAAGTTTTATGTCTTTGTAGTTAGCATTGGGGCTGACCAGAAATTCATATTTTATCTGCTTTTGGTCTCCTTTGTAGACAAGATCAATTCCTTCATAGAGGTCTTGATAGGTTACTTGGGAAAAAGTGGAAAGATTTGTCTGCCATTTTGAAGAATCGTTTCCGATTAAGTAATTTAGTTTTGCTTCCTGTTCCCCTTGTCCTTCCAGGGTAGGATTGGGATTTGCTCCTTCAAATCCAACCCTGAGACAATAACCTTCACTTGCCTCTGGCTTGGTTGAGTCTTTGTCATTTTCAATAGATATTTTATTATCTGTCTCTTTTGTCTCATTTTTTATAAACGAGTAGGTTACCCCATCATTGGTCAGATAGAAATTGTATCCGGCACCGGTTGCATAGTATTTTACCCGGCTGTCAAGCTGTCCGTTGTTGGGAGCAAAGTAAATGGGTAACTTGCCGTAGGCATTGATAACTTCTTGTTCATTAGCTTTGCTTGTGTCTTTGGCAGTAGTATTAGAATTCTCTTGAGAATCAGCATGGGCAGTATCTGAAGCGGGTTTTGCCATACCAAAGCTGGGTAGAACACTTAAAGCAAGTAAGGCCGCCAGAACAAATGCAAGGCTCTTGCCTTTACGATCAGATTTTACCGGATGAGGCACAGTCATTTTATCCATCCCCTTTTTATTGCAACCGGAAAGACAAAAAATAACACATAGGATAAATCAGATATGAGTCGATTAATTATTAACGGTAGGGATATTGGATCTCTCTACGTGATAGCCCCTGTATCCCCTTGTTAAAGCTATGGCCTTTCCCTTTCAAATTACATAAATACTTCTCCAAAACCAAGCAAATTCCTGCAAAAACGACAGTATTAGATATGGTAAATCGATTCGGTTTACATTTCAGAAAAAGCAAATACACACAATATATTAAAACCCTACTGAAGTTTAATATAGTACTCATCAGATCCGAAGAAGGCACCTTCTACGTCTCCGTCAGGAAGACCGTTGGTTAGAGCAACTGCCCAGTTGTGTACCTCAGATTCTGTTGGTGTTCTTTGCAGTACTCTATTGTATAGTTCCGTTATAAAGGTTCTATGATATTCATAGGAATTAATAAAGGATAGGGCTACCTGAGATCTGGTTATGGTACCGGCATTTAGTGCATTAACCCAGCCCCAAAAACCAATCGGGTCTTCTATTTCAGGATCTCCCTCTCTATCTATAATGGCCGAATCCATATAAAGAGAGCGAACATATTCTTCATTGTCTGATCCTGTATGATACCAGAAGTATTCATCTGATCCATAAAAGTAAGCTTTTACTTTCTCATCGGGAAGATTATTGGGAGGCGTCATAGCTTTAGCCCAACCGTCAAGACCGATCGGGTCTGGAGCTCTATTCAGAACATACGTATATAGTCCTGTTGCTATCCTTGCATGGTATTCATAACAACTGGCAAAGGCTAGTGCTATCTGGGACCGGGACCAAGTTCCAGTCCTCAAAGTATTTATCCAACCAGCAAGGCCAATTGGATCTGGGTCTCTGTTTAAAATGTTCTTATAAAGGGAGGCAACATATGCTGATTCTGCTGAAATTGGGGGATTTTCAGCATTAGCAATAGAATTGTATAAATTGATTCGCCCATAGCCGTATTTATTATCGCGACCGGTATCTCCCAGATCTAAAGCGGATTGTTCTATTAATTCTTCAACTTGTAAAGGTGTTAGGTTAGGGTTTTTGGATAAAGTCAAAGATACTAGTCCAGATGTATAGGCTGAGGCGGTGGAAGTACCTTGTAGGTAATCATAATTTTGATAGCACCCCAGACTATTGAGGCTTACAGGGTAGGTTGGCATGGTAGAATATACAGCCCAGCCAGGAGCACTAATATCAACTGTATTGTTGTAATTTGAATAAGAGCACCATTGATCCTTATTATCCGTTGCTCCTACTCCAATTACATTAGCATAGCCAGCGGGATAGACTATTGCTGTACTGCCAATATTACCCACGGCAGCACATAAAATTGTACCATTAGCATATGCATAGTTTACTGCATCTTGCTCGGCTGTCGAATAATAAGCGCCACCTAGACTCATATTTATTACTCTGGCATCGTTATCAACAGCGTAGTAGATGGCACTTACTAGGTTAGAAGTAGTACAGATACCGCTTGCATTTAAAAGCTTAAGAGGCATTATCTTTGCTCCATAGGAAATGCCGGTTATTCCTAAGGAATTGTTGCCGGCTGCACCAATAATGCCGCTTATATGTGTGCCATGGCCATTATCGTCTCGAGGATTTGCATTTGTGTTGGTAATAAAGTAAAGGTCGTTATCAGGATAATTGTACCAGGAACCCCCAATGTGCCTATATTCCAGTCCGTCTTTAAATGGATCAGAATAGTGATTTGATATAGCGGAATCATTGTTAAGCACCTTATAGAAATTTGTACTACTGGTTGAAGTTGTTCTAAGAACAATATAATAAGTAGAATCATAAGTGAGAGTTATGGGGGATCCGAAAGTCCTGTATATATAAGTTGAATTACTTCCAATGTCGCTTGGGTGTATTGTTATCGTTTGTAAGTCGCTACCGTTAAGATTATTTCTCACAGAGATAATGATGTCGGCCGAGGGCGAACCCTGTTTAGCAAGAAAAAAGCCCACATGACTAAGAGGTTGACCGGTTCCCTTGATCGACTGAGCGACTTTATCGGTGTTTGTATAACCGAAAGATAAATTAGCGTTACTGTGCTGCTGAGAGATGCCGGCCCAGTTGTAGCCTGCCACATCATCAATATAGCCGTTAGAATCATCGTCAATCCCATTATCAGGAGTCTCGTCAGTATTTTTCCAAAATTTCCCATAAAGATCCGGATGATCAAAGTCAATGCCGGTATCAATAATTGCTACTGTAACCGGATTTGAGTATCCTCTTTCAATGTCCCAACCCTCAGGAGCATCAATATCGGCATCGTTTGTACCTCGTACTCCCACTATGGTTTGTCCGGTATTATTGAGCCCCCATTGGTGCGAAAAATAAGGGTCGGATGGGATAAAGCAAGCCTCTCTTAAATAATCTGGCTCGACATATAGAATATCGCTCTGTGATCGAAGTTCTTTTATAGCATCTTCAACCGAGACATCGGGTTTAAGTTTAAGCAAATAAATGTTATTTCCGGTGCTGCTTTCAATCCTTTGTATGTTATCGGCTACTCCAGTAAAATCACATACTTTGTTTATCTGTTCTTCATTAACACTGGCTTTACACTTAATAATTACCTGTCCTTGCTTGTATCCGCTTTTAAGTTCATCCGGCGATATTTCTAATTCATTTGATTTAGCAGTAGCGATATTTTTAGTTCTTGAATGATTTTGCGATGGCGCAGGGAAGGTGCTCGCTGTCTTTGTATCTTTAATTTTGCATGTAGAATATTGTGAATCAGATTTAGTTTTTGCTGGAGCAATAGTAATCAATACAAGGACAAGAAGTAGAATTATGGAAGTTATAAATCTCTTTAGTAAAGACATATTTGCCATTAAGACCTCTTTAAAAGCTTATAAAATATTTATGATTATCTTTGATGCCTGATTATCAATAAGCGTTATAATAATCTCTTTTTACGGTTCTTTTAGTCCCTGTTGTTTTATATTAGTGTTCTGATAAAAGAATTTGAATTCTTATTAATAAGGTGTTGATAGGTCGTGTAATGAATAGAGAGTATTTGGTTAATGATTATCTTTGTGACATGTTTTAATTATATTAAAAATTCTGAAAAATATATACTTTAAGAAGCTTTGGCAGGATAAAAAATGTTAACTTTATTTTAAGTTCATATGATTCTTTATGTGCCTACAATTAGATTAATCGGCTGGTGGGACTGGTGCGATTCGAACGCACGACCTGCTGCTTAGGAGTTCCTTGCAGGTCATGTATGGTGTTTTATGATTGTTCACAATTGTATAGCTAAGCAGGGATAAAGGCGAATCATCTTAAATGGTGGTTCGTCTTTATTTTTAGTGATTTGGCTAATTCCATTAGCAGAATATTAGCAGAAGACAACAATTTTTAAAATTACCTCCGTGCAATTTACCTTTAGCTGCTATTTTAGTTCTTCTCTCCAGGGACCTGGCAATAGGAGTAAATTCTGTTTGACAATCTTTGCATCATTGCAAATAGCACTTTGCAATGCTTCTATCAAAAGCGTTCTGCTCGTTGGAGAATTTCGCAACCGCGGGATAAGAGGCATTAGGTGTTTCCCGATGTAATTTTGTGTATACCAATCACGATGGAGCATTGTGCATATGTTGTCAATTAACGTTTTCTGATCATTAAAATATTCCCCACAATCAAGAGCCCATGTCCCTAATACCCCACTCAAATTGAATGGTGCGTAGATGTCATATCGCCCTGTGAGGATGTCCTGAGTTATTATTGCTTCAATGCGAAGTCTTTGAACTTCTGGTAAACGAAGCCACACATCACTACCAAGAGAGTCAAGCAGCACAATGTGCGGATACCAGTCCCCGTCTGGTAGGTTTTCGTCTAGCTTCATTGCAGCATTTTTAAGTATTGTGTCTTGTTGCACTACGCTGAGGCGATCCCACAAGAAAGCAAGATAATTGGCATGTTCTTCCTTTGCTGTATCGGTTTCAACTATTAGATTCATTAGGGGGAAAACCACTTCATCTGGCGTTTCTTCATTTAATGCTGCAGCGTAGCTCTGCGTAGCGACAAAACATGGATCTTTGAAACGTTTAAAAGCAAACTCCAGACGTCTGTCTGAGTTACCTGTTGTGTCTGGATCTGTCACATTCTCGAATGCTTCTCTGATATCATTAAGAGTTAATATTTCACTTACAGCCGTGTTGAAGGTATGCACCTCTCCGAAATCGAGTTCTGAGTGCTCAAGCAAATCGGCCAATAGCATCTTCAGTTGGAGGCAATCTCGTTCAATACGCATATTCCTGGACATGGTTGATAGAAGATGAAATGTATCAAGATATAGGATATCGATTATCTTTATGTTATCTTCGTCCACAATAATATTGCCAGCATGCAAATCACCATGTGTAAGGTCCGATTGATGGATATGTTCTAGGCCGTCTATTAGCTGAAAACCAATTTGCCTAACCTTTTCCGAAGTGAGTTTTTTAACCTTCAATAGGTTGTCGAGACGGCTACCATGAAGTAGTTCCATAACTATAGCTGAAACCTTATCGCTTGTGTTTGGATGATCCACCTCGGTTACATAGTGGACATCAACAACATTTCGATGTTTGGCCTTTGCTAGTGCTCGGGCATGATTTAGAGCGCTAGAGATCTGTTCAACAGAAGGATCAATCAGCTTTACAGCCACTCGGCGACCTAAATCGTCTTCTGCTTCCCAAACCTGTGCGTAAGCCCCACCACCAATACATTTTATCCAGTTCAGTTCAGACATTAAAAGACCTCTCTTTGTCTTAAAGAGGACAACCAAAGGTACATTGTCAGCAGTCGTGAGTGACTAGGTGGATTGAAGGGTGCGCTAAATCAGCTTGTTAGGTTATTCGCTGAACAACATCCACCTCTTTTGACCAACAATCATTTATGATATAATCCACAAACCCAGGAACTGATCTTGAGCCTACTACTAAAGCTAATTGTTCACCTATTTTTGAGAGAAGCACATGCCCTATTTGCAGTTTATTATTCTCCTTTTCCTTGAACTTTATTTGAATCGATGTTCCACGATAGGTAACTGTGGTTTTTTCTGGAATACCTTCTAAGGCGAATCCGGTTAGTGAGTTAAAGGTTATAAGCCCGATATTGGCTAAGTGGTTCAAGGACTCAAAATTGATCCCGTTCTGTGTATAGATTTCATTCTCTTTATCATACACTAGCAGTGTAATAGTACCGCCAATATCAAATCCGTAGGAACAGAGGTTCGTGAATAGCATTGCCTCTGATTTATCAATTGACGAGATGAAATTAACCGTTCTTTTTGAATATGTGCCTGGGTAATTTGCTTCTCCTGCAAGCACTTTTGCCCAAAGAGTTTGCATATCTTCATCTGTTATCAATCTGCATTTATCAAAGAAATTGGATATCCAATCATCTTCAATCTCCTCTGGGCGTGCATCTTTCTTAAGATAACCAAAAGACTTACTAGTTATCGACTCAATGTTCACTTGCTTTTTTGTCTCTTCTAAGACAAATCGGACGATTGCCCTTTGCCGAAGCTCATTGATCTCGATCTCGGTACACGCTTTTATTTTCTCTGCCTCGGCTTCCGCTAGAGCTACACGCCTTATTTGGTATGGTCTGAAGATGCCACCAATAGCATCCGATATTTTTTCTATCAAAACAGTTGCTGTCTTCGATAGATCACCAAGATTAATTAAGGATTGACCATTGCTCATATTGGTTCACTCCTGCGTCATATTTATTAGAATGTCCAAAAACTGTATTATTCATCCCGTAATTCTCACAAGCCTGTTTCTAACAAATACATAGGCACCTGTGTTACATTTTCAAAGTTCAAAGGTCTTTCCCAGCCCTGGCTAGACCTACAAGTATATTCTCTATCTCTTACTTGAGTAACAACTTGCTGTTTAGAACTTGCTCTGCGAAACGATGCAAAAATCTTGTTAACCTCATTAACATAGCTTACTTCAGTTCCTTCGGTATATCTAAAGTTCCTTTTAGAATCCCATTGTTACCCCTCTTTCTTGAAGTCCTAGTCCTCGTATCCTTTTTAGGCACAGTCTTAGCAGCGGTATTTGCAGACCCTTTATTGAAGGCTTCTTCTATCCTTTGTTCCAATTCTTTCTCACTCATAACTTTGGAAATATCAAAATCAGATTTACTCATTGCTTTTATTATGGACTTAAGTATAGTGTTGTAATCTAACCTCTTTCCCCCTGTGGACTTTAATTTGGTTGATATTTGGCTGAGATAAAAATCTATCTCTACTGAGATTGGCTTGATCGGACTTGGATGTATGTATCCAAAAGTCGCGAATTTATCTTCCCCTTCTATTACGAAGTCCTTTTCCTCCCCATTTTTCATATACCAGGTTGCACCAAATTTCTTAGAAACTGTTTCAAATATTTCCCCAAGAGTTTTACCGCTGCTTACATTATCATTCTTGTCAGAAGGATATACGATTTTCACCAAAGTTTTTATCTTTTGTTCTCCACCAACTTCTTTTTTCATGCATCCAACATATTCCAAACGACTATCAAGAGTTCCAAAAGATTGAATCTCCTCATCGGTTGCTTCCTTGGCAACTTCTTCAATCAGTCCTAATAGAACTTTTCTGCCCCACTCTTGAGCACAATCACAGTAACTTAAATAGAAGGCTATCGGGAAATCCTCCACAGCGAGAGGGCCAATATCCAAATCTAGAGCACCCTCATCTAGGTTGCTGAATTTATTATAGGGTTCTCGCTTCCAACTATGAAGAGCAATAGCTAGAGCTGCTTCATATGTAATATCCTCCTCAATTTTACTCCATCTTTGATTAAGAAGCATAAGAGCAGTGAGAACACCGTGGTCGTGATCCTCAGCTAGGCGCTTATAAAACCACTTAAATGCAGTATTATAATCAACAACTCCGGCTTTCATAGTGAATCGTCTTGAAAGCTCGGCTATATGTTCTATGTTATTATCTGCTAACAAAACTGAACTCCAGTCAAATTGGCTTCCTGTTTCCCGACCAATGCTTGTCTTAAAAAAGTGTTTCACCATAATTTCGAGTTTTTCTGCTGGAAAACCAACATCATGATATATAGAAGAAATGAACCAGATTTTTAAGTTTGTATCCTCATCCCAGTTTTCAGTCAGCCTTAAGGGGTTAAGCTCTTTCTCTTTCCATTTGCTTAAAATACAATAACCTAAACAAAAGACATGAAAAGGATGAATAAAATGATCACGATAATTGGTAATAGAGTGAAAAACCCCTTCTCGTCTACGAAATTCTTTTATATAACTCACAAATTCGTTTTGTAGATTAAAACAATCCTCGCCGGCAAGATTTTTTATTGCCTCTACTGTAATATCTACAATAACTTCTCCCCTGGCCGAACCAGCAAGAATAGCCCATTCTTTCAATATTTGGCCAACCTTTTTGAAATGATTCATTCTTGTTGCTCCCCCTTTAAGAGGTAAAGAAGCTTGTTGCCATAGAGTGTTTCGTAGCGGGGACCGTATAGTCTTGCATTATTAATAGCAATAGCTGCTTGTACCACAAAGGTCTCTAAGGCATTAATCTCTGCCTGAGTAAAGAAGTGACGTCTTTTACAATGTACATATAAAAGTCCATGTACGCGGTTCTTAAAAACAAGCGGAAGACAACCCGTGGTCTTTATGTTCTGAAAAAAAGCTGATCTAGATCCTGTTTCACTATTTGGATTATCAACATTAGGTGAAACGATAAAACGATCTTCAATCTCAGGCCGTTTCTCTTTTCTCAACTGCTGCATCCATTTATTTATAATTATTGCTCCTAGGCCATCGGATCGAATATGGATAGGACCAAGTTCATTTTCTGTCTTCCATCGATCAACGTCTTCTGGATCATTGTCTTGCGGTTCTTTTCTAGGCTGATATGACTCTTTCCATCTGCTTATAAATTCATCTTTTGTTAGAACATCAGAAGGACCGATGGGTAAGTTTGCAATATATAGTAATGGAAATACCTCATTCTCTTCAAGGCCATTTCTTAAAGCAATTCTTATGCCCTGCGCAATTTTAGAAGCAATAATTTCAAAATTGCTTTCAGCAGTAAGAAACTGTGCAATACTTTGAAATTCTTCAAACAGATTCATTTGCTCATTGAGATATGCAACAGCCAATTGTGCAGCGAAAGTTCTTGCCAGCTCTTCATCATATCCATTAAATTCTTCTTCTCTATGAAAGTTTAAGACACCGATAAATTTACCTTTAGTGACAACAGGTACTGCAATCTCGCATACTGGTATTTCTGATTCCTTCTTGTATGTTTCCAATTGCTCTTGTGAAATTTCAAGGAGTTTAACAGTTTTCCTAACAGCTTCTGAGAATTTTCTAACCGCATTACCCGTCACGGATTTATTAAGAAAATACACTAATTGTTCCCACTGGGCTTGTTTCTGTGTAGCCTTCTTTTCCTTCAGCCAAGGAGCTTTGCTGTCAAGTGCCTGCTCAAAAAACTCTTCTTTATTATTTTTGTAATAATTTTTTAATCTCTCTATACGTCTACTATATTTCTTCCATCTTTCTTTTCGCGTATTTAAATCACCTATTCTCTCTTCAAATCGGGTTAGCAAATCATTGAAGACGCTTTCATTTTCTACTTGATTAAAAACAATCTTCTCAGGATCAATTTTTTCCCACTCAATTCCTTTTTTTAATTTTATTAGCAATTGTCTGTCCTTATCTTTTTTAGCTTCCTCCTCTTTGATGCGTGTTATTCTTGCTACAAAACCAACCAAACAATCTTTTCGTTTTAATTCATTGGGATCAAAGTATACCCTTCTGGCAAGTTCTGGTTCAGCTTCATCAAGAGACCCGCTTATTATCCAATTAGGCACAAAGACAACAGCTTTATCTTGCCAATCGCGAGGCCTAAAACGTACATCTTTAGCATCAAGTTGCAACTTCGCCTCAACAAGTATATCTTTGATAGACTTGGTTGGGTCAGCAATTGCTTTTCTTAAAATATCTGCCAGGTTTTTCTCTTTATCCTTATTCACGTTTCTTATCCTTTGGCACTCGCCAATAACTCAATCTCTTATACAACTGTATATCGAGGTTTATTTTATATAGATATCCACAAACAGAGATATTATGTAAACAATAAGTTGAGAAATTAATATAAAAGGTTTTCGTGCTGACAATTCCTGTTATGTGCACCATCTTCTTCTTTTGACTATACAAGCACTAAAAAACTTTTGTAAATAAAAATGCCAGCTTGCTCAGAGCTGGCTATAATCAATTTCTAATATGGCACAAAGTCCCCTACTTTATACCTCTGGCTATCTGTTAATTCTAGATATATATAAGAATTCCTTTATGTTCTTATGTTTAAGGAATTGCATGGTTGCATATATATTAACTAATTTTTAAAGACTAAAGAACTATACATACAATGATTTGCAGTGTCTTTTTACATACTGCCCTAAGAAGTATTCACATCATCCCAGCTAGTAAGCTACGAAACATCTGTATAAATTATTTAAAAATAGTAAGAAATTACTTTTTATTTGCTTCCTCTATAAATAATTTAAGGGCTTTCCGTCCAATCTTATAACCAATGACTATGACACTTATAGTTAAGGAGAGTAACAAAAGAGTAATTGGTATTGATGACATAAAAAGCGTTGTCAGATGGACTAGTATCAAAGTAACTCCAAGCAAGAATAAATTAGCACTTTCTAATAACCATTTTTTTCTCCTCTGCTTGAGATAAATAAAGAAGCACAAAAGGGCTAATAAAAAGAATATCACCGATAAATAAAGTCTATACATTCTCTCTACACTTTCTTGTTATCAATCAATAACTAGAAACATTTTAGCTTATACCTACATTTAATTGATAGTTATCAACTTTCTGGGAATTGATTTACTTTTTTATTTTATGCTATTTGGATAGCATGCCTAATATATAAGCTACTAGAAGAGGATCAAGAAATAGTCATGATATTTTAAGTATAGGATTTATGCGGATCTATGGTATCGGTTTTTTATTTTAAGCAGTTATGACTTTCTACTAGTGTAAACTGGTGGGACTGGTGCGATTCGAACGCACGACCTGCTGCTTAGGAGGCAGCCGCTCTATCCTGCTGAGCTACAGCCCCACACTCAAATGTAAAAATTTAAAATGAAAAGTGCAAAATGAAAAACTTAATAGCCTGGTTAAGCTATCTATCTAAGTTACAGCTCCATACTTAAACATACAAATTAAAACTCAAAGTGCAAATTTGGATGCAAAATGTGAGATGCAATGTACAGGATACAAGATAGAGGTCCAAAATTCAAAGCATAAAGTTAATACATAAAGCCTAACGGGGGGCTAATCCTCTTTATCTTCCGGTTTTTCATCGGTTGAGCCGATGTTTTCCTGATAGTTCTTGAGTTTTTGATTGACCTTCTTCAATGTTTGATGAAGATTTTGCTTTACGTCTTTTTCCAGATCACCGCTTTTGGCATCATCAATTACCTGCCCGGCTTTATCCGCCAAGAAGTCAAAGCTGTCCAGGACATCTTTTTGCAGTTTCTTTGCACTTGTACTCTGAGCTGCTACTACAAAAACTTCTTTTAAGCGGCAGCCCAGTTCTTTAAATTCAGCGGCAATTTCTCCCATTTCCGGTATTTTGTCTTTTGATTCTTTTTCCATCTTATTCCCCTCGGTTTCCCCTGCTAATGTTTAAATAACATCGGCCAGAATGAGCCTGTTTGATATTTAGCGTTATCGTACACGCTCAAGCGCTAAAGCAACCAGTTTTTCAACCAGGTCATTAAATTCAATTCCTGCTTCCTGAGCAGCCATAGGCAGCAGGCTTGTTTCTGTCATCCCGGGCGAGGTGTTGATTTCCAGAACATAAGGAATATCATCCTCAATCTTAATATCCACACGCGATACATCGCGACACTGCAGTACTTTGTGTACCTTAAGAGCGATTTCCTCCACTTTTTTGGTCATCTCTTTAGACAAGCGCGCCGGCACAAAGTAATCGGTCATACCCATGGTATACATGGAATCGAAATCGAAAAACTCTTTTTGCGGTATTACTTCAACGATTGGAAGGGGCGAAGGATTATCGTTTCCTATAATACTGATTGAAACCTCGGTTCCCTTGACGAATTTCTCCAGGACCACTTTATCGTCGTAGCTTAAGGCGGCGATCAGGGCATCCGGTAACTCTTCCCTGGTTTTAGCGATCTTTATTCCCAATGCCGAGCCCTGACAAGCCGGTTTTACCACTATGGGCAAGCCAATCTTCTTAATAACTTCCCCTAAAGCACCCGAGCCTCCCATTTCTTTGAATGTCCCCAGGCTGAGTGCAAAGAAAGGAGCTGTGGGAATATCTTCAAGCATAAAGATTTCTTTGGCCAGAGCCTTATCAAAGCTTACACGGCTGGAATAGACACCGGGTCCGGTGTAGGGAATATCAAGTATTTCCAGAAGTTCCTGGATTGTACCGTCTTCCCCATATTTTCCATGCAGGGCAATATAGGCCAGGTCAACTTGGGCTTGCTTAAGATTGTCGACCAAGTTCTCGTCGACATCCAGGCGGACTACTTCATGGCCTTTTTCCTCTAGTGCTTCCGATACTCGATGCCCGCTCATGAAAGACACTTCTCTTTCCAGAGAGCGACCTCCCATTAAAACAGCGATCTTCTCTTTCATAACTTTGCCTCCTCTATCTGACGATACAGGACCTAGATTTATAGTGTGTGGGAGAAATGATAATTCTTAGTATTTCTCCTGATCACATATCCTGAATCTAACAGTTGAAAAATCTTACAGAAAAACTTCCCCTTCCATTATGGTTACCGCTTGTCCGCTTACTCTTATTTGGCTTACATTTGTCCTTTGAAAATGGATCTCAACTGTGATTTCACTTGGCCGTCCTAATGTATATCCCTGTTCTGCCACAAAAGTTATAGGGGAATTACCTCTTATAACTTCATTGCCGATTAAATAAGCACCCAGGGCTCCGGAAGCGGTTCCGCTTGCCGCTGTTTCAGGAATACCCATAGAAGGCGCGAAATTTCTGGAATGAACCATCGCAAGTGGTGAGATGGCATCCAATGCGTACACATGAGTAGAGATCGAGTTGCTGTTTAGGTTAATCTCCGATAATGAATAAAGATCGGGTTTTAAATTCTCAATAACTTTGCGATTCTTGACAGGTACTATCAAATGCATTGCTCCTACATCAACAACCTGCGGTGCCGTTTTTTCCATTTCATCCGGGTCTATTCTTAAGGCCTCTGCCACTATCTCGGAATCCAGTGTTTCCAGAAGTTTAGGAGCAGGTAGTTCGATAGTTATCCTATTTATTTTGCTGCGATAAGAATAGATTTCAACTGCCAGTTTTCCTGATTTTGTTTCCTGGGCGATTTTGGTGACCGGCTCGCTCAAGAAGAACTTTGCTTCTTCAGCCAGGGCGTAAAAGGCTGCGATAGTAAGGTGACCGGCAAAATTAATCTCGCTTTTAGGTGTAAAGAAGCGCAGTTTAAATTGGGCTCCGTTTTCAGTGGCTTCTTGAACGAAAGCTGTCTCAAAAGGACTTTCTTGAGCAATTTTGCGCATTTCATCCTCGCTTAATTTATTTGCCTCTGTTAGGATGTGCGCGGGGTTTCCGGTAAAAGGCGCAGAGGTAAAAGCATCGATTTGTTTGATTCTTACTCTTTTCAAGGTAGACTCCTCTTTATTCTAAGTGCATCTTCTTAGTAAGGGACTGATACAAAGCAATCTGCTCTTTAATTACTTTGGCGAGCCTCTTTATTCCTTCATATATTTCTTCTTCTGTTGGATAGGAAAAATTAAGTCGCATACAGTGTTTGCCGCTTCGATCGGGAAAGAAAGCTCTTCCGGGCACATAAGCCACTTTTTCCGATATGGCCTCGGCAAGCATCTCGGTTGTATCGAGGTATTCTGGAAGCTGTGCCCAAAGGAACAATCCCCCGTGAGGAACTGACCAGGTAGCTTCCTCGGGAAAGAATTCTTCCATAGCGGCGGTCATGGCGTCACGCCTTTTTCGGTAAATTTCTACAAGATGTTCTACGTGTTGTTTCCAAAAACCGCCTTGAAAATATTCTCCTACAACTTTTTGCGAGAATGAACTGGAACAGAGATTCGCTGCTTGTTTAGCCAGGTCCAGTTTTTCTAAGATGGGCCGGGGAGCGTTTATCCATCCCAATCTGACTCCCGGTGAAAATATTTTGGAAAAAGTACTTAGGTAGATTATCGAAGAAGTATGAGCTCGAAGCGGTTCAATATATTCCTCCTCGAATCTTAACCGACTATAAGGATTATCCTCCAAGACCAACAGATTATATTCCCGGGAGAGATTGAGGAGTTTTTCTCTTCTTTCCTTTGACAGGGTAACTCCGGCCGGATTATGGAAATCGGGAACAACATAGAGAAATTTAACTCGCTCGCCGGATTTTTTAAGATTTTTAAGTTCTTTTTCCAGGCGATCTACCTGTAGTCCGTCTTTGTCTAGGGGGATTGTTACCATATCAGCTTGATAACTGTTAAAAACCTGAATTGCTCCGACATATGATGGTGCTTCTACCAGTATCTTGTCACCGGGATTGATGAAAATTTTTCCCAGAAGATCGAGGGCTTGTTGTCCCCCATCGGTGACGATTATATCTTCGATGTGAACATTTATATTATCTTCGGCCATAAGTTGGACAATCACTTCTTTTAGCTCGGTATGACCGCCGGAACTTCCATATTGAAGGGCTGCACTTCCATCGCTATCCATTGCTCTTTTGGTAGCATTTACTACTTTTTCCATAGGGAAGGATCTGGTTTCCGGCATACCTCCGGCAAACGAGATAATATCAGGGCGGCTGGCTACTACGAAGAGGTCACGAATCTCAGATGCTTTCATGGAAGAGGTGCGATTGGCATACAAGTCTACCCATTTATCAAAATGCAGCTCAGGACTCATGCGACCTCCTTTGAATGTAAGAAAACCTCTCACCCATTAGGGACGAGAGGCTGTCTCGCGGTACCACCCTATTTTGTTAGAACCTCACGATTCCAACCTTGGGAAGTACTATGCGTACTTCGCAAATTAACGGTTTGCACCCGGCCAGGCTTACTGTGTTAGGGATGAGAGATTAGAGATAAGTATAGGATAAAAATCCGCTATGCTAACTATTCCCTTCTCTCTTCTCCCTTGTTTTCAGCCCGACTGCTTAGGGATGGCCTTCAATAGAATCAAGTATCGGGTTTCCACCTTCGGCTGAGTGGTGTTACTTAGCTCAGCTCCCGACTCTCTAGAACCCTTGTCTATTTACTCTTCCCATCATCACTTTTTCCATACTTAACTTGGGGTTATGATATAACAGAAGGGGGGTGATGTCAAACATTGAAGAGGGCTGGTCCTAGTTTTACAGAGTGGAAAAACCTCTTAAAAGTTCCTTCAAAATAATGGTATTGAGAAGATAATTTTTAGTGACCAAATCCGTTTGAATTATTAGTAAATTATAAGTGTTAGGCGGAAACGAGCTATTCTAGAGCCAGAATATGATATAGATTCTTTCCACTGCCATTAGATACGCATGGTAATAAAAGCAGCAATTTTATATATCAGGTTGAACTACAAGCTCTAACCCGTTAGATTGTTCATAATAGAGTAATTGGCAAATTACGAAAGAGTCCCGGGGAGAGTTGACTTGGATTATGATGTCATAATTGCCGGTGCAAGCTTTGCCGGATTAACTATGGCAAACAGAATTAGGGGTAGGATTCTACTCATTGACCGTAGCGATGTCGGTGCTTTGCAGACATCTGCATGCGCCACCCTTGTTGATGTTTTAGAAAAAATGGATTGTAAAGACTCGCTTCTTAAAGAATTGTACACAGTCAACTGGCAGACTTGCTATGGTTCCTACAAGTTCAAGGCATTTGAGCCCTTTTGCACTTTTGATTACAAAGAATTCTGTCAAATTTTGTTTAAGAAGTTTGAGGGCGAGTTTGTAAAAGCACAAATAAAGGGCTATGAAGATGGATCGGTGGTAACAAATAAGGGTGTCTTTACAGCACCAATCATTGTTGATTGTACGGGATGGCGAGCGGTTTTAGCTTCATCAATAAAGAAAGATTTTGTTGATAAAAAAGAGCTGTTTTTTGGTATTGAGACGGTTGTTCCTTACGAAGACCATATGCTCAGCTTCATTTTAGATAGGAAAATTGTGAAAGATGGTTATGCCTGGATATTCCCGATTGACAGAGGGAGCCGCGTTGGTTTGGGAGGCATGACTAATGACGGACGGAGCCTTAGCGACAAACTCAATGATTTTACTTCTGTACTGGGTGTAGATACGGGCAAAATACAGGGCGGGTATATTCCTGTTGGTCTTAGGGGAGGTGTTGTGGATAAGCTTTTTCTTGTCGGTGACTCGGCTGGCCAAGCTTTCCCGTTGACTGCTGAGGGTATTAGGCAGAGTATATATTTCGGGCAAGAATGTGCAGAGATTATCCAAAAGATTATTGACGGGGATATTACCCTGAAAGAAGGATTGAAGGCTTACGACTCTATTATTGAGGAGTGCCGCCAGATCTATAGAAGACTGCTTTGGACTCAGAATTGGGTGCAAGGAAAGAAGCAAAGGTTTGTCGATTTAGTTTCCAGATTGAGCTGTCGGGGATCTCCAATACAATTTATTCAAGGAAAATATTTTAAAACGATGAGAATAAGGTCTCATTAGGTGATTATCAAAAGACTCATAATTGCTATAGGGTTTTGCTTGGATTTTAAATTTGAGATAAGTTATTATTTGGAGCGAAAGCAGAAAAAAGAACGGAGGTGATTTAGATGGCACAAGAAAGAAGTGGTTGGTTGAAAGGGCTTGTTGGATTCTTGTTCGGAGGAGCAGTTGGATTTGTTGGAGGGCTTTTGGCCGCTCCGAAATCAGGTAAAGAATCAAGAGAAGAACTTAGATCAAGAGCCGAAGAGCTGGTAGAATCGGGAAGAGGAACTTATGAGGAACAGCGCGACAAGGTCAAGGAGATGATTGATAGCGGTCGCGAGGCGGCAAACAGGCGGAGCGAGGACCTCAGGAAAAAGATTGATGAGATAAAAGGAAAATTGAGTGAAGAAATAGAGGAAGGCAAAGAAGAGCAAAAAGAACAAGCGGAGCAGAAAGCAAAATCTGAAAAGAAAGAAAACAAGACCAAAAAATCATAACGGGAAGGTGCAAAATGGACAAAAACGAATCTGTTTTTCAGGATGAGAGCAAAGAATCCTTTGATGCAGCTGTCCTAAATGCAGTTATGAGTGTACCTGGAGTGGCAAAAGTTACCAAGTGTGCAACTACAAGCCGCAATTGTTCATCCTCGTGTTTAGATGAACCGGGATATGATCTTGAGCTAGGACTGGCTATTGAGTATGGGAGCTCGATCCCGGAAATACATGAAAACATCCAAAAAAAGATACGGGAAGACATTGAGGCCGCAGCGGATTTTGAGGTAAAAAAGATCAACCTTTGCATTGAGGATATTTGCCACGTTCCTAAAGATGTTATTTGTGAATAGAGAAAATGAAAAGAAAAATTGTTTCAATCTCTTCAGATTTATTGAAAGAATTGCTCGAGCCTTGCTGTGATTGTTCTTATTGGGAAACGAGCTTAGCTAAACCTGCAAGTGAGGAAGAAAGCAAAACTACGAAGGAAGAATGGTTTCGAACGACACTTGCTGATTGGGGTGAGTGCGGAAAAGTTCTTTACCAGGACGGCGAGGTTCTTGCTTATGCCCAATACGGGCCCAACTTTTGTTTTCCGCGAGCCAGGAATCATATGAATTTGAAAATGGGCGATGATGCTCCTTTTTTATCTTGTCTTTATGTGACACCGGAAGTAAGAGGCAGGGGATTAGGAAAAATATTGTTAAGGGCTGTAGAAAAGGATCTCTACAAGAGAAACTTTAAAGCTCTGGAAACGATTGCATGTGAAGCAGCCAGTGACCATATCGGTCCAGCGGATTTCTACTTGAAAAACGGCTTTTTTATAAAAAGAAGAGATAGCCGGTTTCTTTTAATGAGAATTGAGTTTAAATCAATAGTGAGTTGGCCTGTTAATCTGCAAGCCGCGCTTGATAGCCTGGTAATTAGGCGATCAGTAAAAGCACCTATACCGACCTGATGTGTGGTTTAACACCCTTTATTGACAGGACTCTTTTAAGAGCCTACGTCCTCTGAAGCTTGGAGAGTTCGGAAGAAAAATCCGTTTCATCTTTAAATTCACGATAAACGGATGCAAATCGAACATAAGCAACTTTATCTATCTTGCGCAGTCGCTTCAGGATCATTTCCCCGATTTTTTTAGAGGTTACCTCATACTTAAATTGATTACGAAGTTCTGTTTCAATATCGGTTACCAAGTCTTCTAATTGTTGTCGGGAAATTTCTCTTTTAACCGCTGCCCTTAGAAGACCGTTAAGAAGCTTGCTTCTATCAAAGATTTCACGCTCTCCGTTTTTCTTAATAACCGTAAGGGGCATTTCTTCAAGACGCTCGTAAGTGGTAAAGCGTTGGCTGCATTTTAGGCATTCCCGTCTTCTGCGAATAGCATCGCCGGCCTCTGTGGCTCTGGAATCGATAACTTTTGTCTCTTCATAGGAACAGAAAGGACATTTCATGTTAACCCCTTATCTTCCTTGCTTCTGGTTTATGTTTATATTTCCTTAGTCCGGTTTCTTAATTCTTCTCTGTCAAATTCTTCAATCCATGAGTGAAATGTCTCCCAATGGTATGAAAAATTACCTTGGCTCTCCAGCTTTTCCAGAGTTTGTTCGGCAATTTTTTGCAAAAGGGGATCTATTATTTCCTCAAAAGAAAGAGAATCGCCGGCAGCTTTGGCTAATTTCTCCCGGTTTTTTGAAATGGCTTCAGCTAGTCTCAATGCCAGTTCTTCGCTGATTGATCCAAGGGCATCTCCTTGTTTTTCTCTAAAAAGAGGAAGAGTTAGTTGATATTTGCCTTTGTCTTTTTGAACTAGCCCGTACCATAGCAGATTATCCAAATGGTTTTGCAAAGCTTTAGGTGAGATATATATTTTTACCCGCTCTTTTCGCTTTGACAGGCGTGGTTCTAATGTGACATATATCTTTTCCAGCTCTTTTTTTGTCTTTGGCCCTTCAGTTAGAGCAGAGATAATCAGGCGACAGTACTTGTTGTCGGTTAGCCAACTCACTTTTTGCTCGTGCCAAGGTTCTTCGGTAGCCCGATTATACCAAGGCTCGGGGATCCTAAATCGTCCAACCCCATTGAACTTCTGATTGATACTCATCTTTCCTCCGGTATCTATAAGTTAAAAACTCTTAGATGTCTTTGTCGATATTGAGACTTACAGCTGTATTAGCGATTTTTACCTACAGCATACCTTTAACGATCATGTCTACCGCTTCTTCTTCGGTCAAGCCGCGCGCCATTAATGTTTCAAGTTCTTTTTGATTTACTCTACCGACAGCAGCCTCGTGGGTTATTCTAGCCATTTCATCGGTGACACGAACAATGGGGATAGCTTGAGCGCACGAACCTTTTCCCTGCACTATTTCTTTACAATCAACATGACCGGTTGATCCGGGGGCATTACCTTCGGTAATTCCCTCCATCAGCACATCTCCGCCGCCTCTTGCCGCAGCTCTCATTTTGATTGCGCCTCTTGCCTCTTCCCCTTCCAGAAAGATACCGTCGCGGATTCTTGCCTTATCTTTTTCATTTTTACCGTAAGCTTTAGTTATAACCTCAACTCGCGAACGCTTATGCGCATAAATATTCACATTGATATTTAGCTCACCAAGAGTTCCGTGAACCAAGGAAAAAATGGTTTTGAAATGGCTTCCTTCACCGACGTCAGCTTCAAAAATGGGATAGACGTGTGCTCCTGAATGTGGTCCGTGAAAATGCCGTTCTTCATAGAAAAATTTGGCATTTTTACCGATAATTAGTTCCGCCTCCATTCGATGTATGAATCGGCGGGCATTGGGAAAACTGCAGTGGGCAAGCATTAGGACTTCGGCTTCGTCTTCTACGATAATTCTGGGAATGATTTCTTGCACACTTTCTTCATGGATTGCTCCAAAGCAGAGATGAACCGGTTGCTTTATTTTGGAACCCTTGGTAACGATTATGTCAGCAATAACACCGTTTTTGGTCTCTTTTCCTTCAAGGATAAGACCCTTGGTGGTTTGGGCCCCTGTAATCTTATTAAAGTTTAATAAGAACTTCGGTGTATCAGGTTTTAAGATCGTGTCAGTATCAAAACCGACTTCCCGAGCGCTTTTTAGAATTTCGTAAGGCAGGGCTTTATCTTGCACTTATAATCTCTCCTTGCCAAAGAACAATATTTATGCATTATTGCAGGAAAAGTACCGTTTGCAACAGTTTCGCCATCCCAAACAAGGGTTGCGGAATCGGCAATGCCACCACTTTCTTCGCGGTGGGTGATCAATAATATGGATGCATCGGTTTCTTTTCTGATTTTATCCAGGATTTCATACAGTTCATCATATACTACAATATCCAAGCCCGAATCAGGTTCGTCGAGGATCATAAGCTTTGGCTTCATTGCTACAACTGCGGCAAGCTCAACACGTTTGCGCTCTCCCCCGCTGAGTGATTTGTCCACTATTCTCTCCGCAAACTTTCCCGGAAGCAGCCCAACCAAGCAAAGAGCCTGATGAACCTCTTTTTCACTACCGTCTTTCAATCCGGCCATTATATAATCCTGCACTGAAATACCCTCAAATCTTACCGGTTCTTGCCAGGCTAAAGTAATCCCCAACCGCGCTCTTTCAGTTATGTTCTTGCCGGTAATATCTTTTCCCTGGTAAATGATTTCCCCCTTAGATGGCTTATATCCGGCCAGACCCATAATAGAATAAGAGAGAGTTGATTTGCCGGAACCATTTGGTCCCACCAGAGCATGAATATGTCTTTTTTTAACTGAAAAGTTTGCCTTCTTAACAACGGGTCTCTCGGCATTTTCAGGTTTTATCACCAGATTTTCAGCCTTAAGCAGCATTTTTATCACCTATCATCGAGTGTAAAGATAAATCAAATTGGAACAACTTCCTTATTGTATACTCCTCCCCCTCCTTGGGCAACTAAAAATAGCATTAAAGGAGGCAGGGCTGTCTTAATACAAGGTAATAAGGGGAAACCCTGATTCTGCTGGAGAAACAAGCTCTCAGATGCTAAGATTAACCATATTTGTAAGTTACTATACTCTAACAGTGAGTTGTCATTGTCATGCAAGACAAGTTCTTCAAGAAATCTTCTATACATAAATTAAATAACAGATCTGTTCACTGGGTTAACTATATTGCCACAGGTGTATTGCTCTTAATTATCGGTGTCTTTTTATATGGGTTCATCTTTTTTATTCCTGTGTTTATAAACGGGAAATGGATAAAAGTCCCTCTGGGAACAACTGTCCAGGAAGTTATTACCAAAGAAAAAATAGCTTTAAAGAGAGGCGACTTAAAAGACACCAAAGGAAAATTATTAAAAAAGGGTGAAGGAAGAGCGCCGGGAGTCTTTGTTAATGATAGTGAGGTTTCATTTTCCAGGATTTTACACCGAGGAGACAAAATTACTGTTCGGCCGGGGATCGATATTGTTGAAGAAGTGGAAAGAAGGGTCGAGGTTATTCCTCCCGCTACTTACATTAAGGGCCAAGGTGCTTTTCTTACGGTTGGCGCAACCGGTCACCCGGGAATGAAGGTGGTAAATGTCGGCACAAGTTCCGGAAGGATAATAAGCGAGGAGATAATCAGGCCTGTAAAACCGGTTATTCTGGAACGAATGAAATATACTAATGGTCCAATGGTTGCCTTAACCTTTGATGATGGTCCAAGTCAGTTATATACGCCCCAGATTATAAGTATTCTTCAGAGCCAGCAAGTGCCGGCGACCTTTTTTGTCATTGGTTCTCAAGCGCGGAAATATGCTGATATATTGAGGCTAATAACTGCTTCCGGTTGTGTGGTTGGAAACCATTCATATTCTCACGCAATGTTGGGAGACGCTCCTGCATCGACAGTAAGCACGGAAATCGAGAATGCGGAAAACACAATAAAGGAAATTACAGGTGTGGGGACTACATGGTTTAGGCCACCGGGTGGCAGCACCAGCATAAGTGTTGTAGAAGCTGCCTCTATACAAGGATGCAAAACCGTTCTTTGGAGTGTTGACCCTTTGGATTGGATGCGCCCGCCTCCTCAAGTAATTGTTGATAGAATAATTAGCCAGGTGCATCCGGGTGCTGTGATTCTGCTGCACGATGGCGGGGGCGACAGAACTGCGACCGTTCAGGCTCTTCCAATGATTATTGAGCAATTGAGGTTGAGGGGCTATTCTTTTGTTACCCTGGACAAGGTCTCCGGCAATTAATGATTCTTTTTTCGGTAACAACCTTTTCTACTTGCATATCATGTGCCTCTATGCAGGGGATTTTTGATACTATCTGGAAGTCAAAAGAAAGAGCTATGGATAAAGTGGAGATGTTCTTTAAAAGCTTATCGTAATAACCGGCTCCATATCCTATCCGGAATCCCCTAAGGTCAAAAACACACCCGGGCACAATTATTAATTCAATTTTATTTAAATCGGTTGGTTCATCCCTATGTTTTGGTTCTAGTACGCCGTAGGCTCCCGGAGCCAATTCATCCCTGCCGCTAATGGTAAATGCTTCAAGTTCTTTCTTTGCCGGATTCACAGCCGGGACCAAGATATTTTTATTTAATAAGAGAGCTTCTTTAATCATATTTAAAGTCTGTACCTCACTACGAAAGGATACATAAAACATAATAGATGAAGCGTGCTGAAATTCCTTTAGTTGGAATAAATATTTTTGAATCTGTTCACTCTTTTGAGCAATTTGAAGAGGCATTAAAGCGTCTCTTGTATTTAGAATCTGTTTTCGTATAGAGTCCTTGTTGTTTTTCATTTAAGCCTCTTTATATAAATCAAATGGATTGCAGGTTTCTTATTCAACGCACGGACTTTATTAACCTCTTGGAAATGCCTATATTATGCCAGCAAGTGGACCGGGATTAAAATTAATGATTAGCGCTATTACAAAACTAGGACACTTATGCCAAGTATAATATAATTAATGAATTGGCTTACACAACTCCATGATTTTAGAGAAAGCCGGCTTCTGCTAGTATGTGTTCATAGGTAGTTTCATGCGTGCATCAGGAAATCGTAAGAAAGACCAATAATCAGGAGCATTATTATTCTTGAGGCAAATAACTTAAAATGAGAGAATAAGAGCTCGCAGGTATTAAGGGTCTGAGATTGAATGTAGTCGTGTATAGGGCAAAGATTTTGTAGATAAGCAGTTTTAATATTCGGAGGTGCCGCTGTAAGTTGCAAGAATCGCTTAGTAAAAAACCTCTATCTCCCGAGGCGCTTAAGACAAAAAACATAATCTCCCAAGCTCTATCCAAACTTTCCCCTCCTCAAATTCTGGTATTAGGCTTCTTCATAATGGTATGTATAGGTACTGGTTTGCTTTCTTTGCCTCAAGCAACGGCAGCCGGTAAATCAACTTCTTTTATTGATGCTTTGTTTACTGCTACTTCTGCCGTGTGCGTGACTGGTCTGATTGTCAAGGATACAGCTACTCATTGGTCTCATTTCGGAAAGACAGTAATCCTAATTCTGATTCAAGCGGGTGGTTTGGGAATTATGACCATGACCACCCTCTTTGCTGTCTTGCTTGGACGCCAGATCACTCTGCGGGGGCGACTGGTTGCCGAAGAAGCATTGGGTCGCATGTCTTCTTCCGGTATTGTTAAGTTGGTTTTAACAATCGCAGCTACAACTGTTCTCATTGAAGCCGCCGGAGCAGTTTTGCTTTTTTTAAGATTCTTTTTTAGCTACGAATACTCCTGGTATAGGGCTATCTATCATGCTATTTTCCACTCGGTTTCAGCTTTCTGCAATGCCGGGTTTTCTCTCTATACAACCAGTCTTTCTCAATTCCACTCAGATAGTCTGATTAATTTAACAATAATGTCGCTGATAGTAATTGGAGGACTTGGGTTCGGTGTATTGATCGACCTCTATAATTATCGAAGAAATAAGAAAATAAGTCTTCAATCCAAAATAATATTACGCACATCGTTTCTTCTTATAATAATCGGGGCAATAATCCTTTTTCTTCTGGAAAGAGACAATGCTTCCACTATTGCGGCAATGCCTTTCTTGGATCAGATAAAAGCCGTTCTTTTTCAGTCGATTACTCCCCGAACAGCAGGCTTTAACACTGTTGAAACAAACGCACTTCATCAAACCAGCATACTTTTAATGATGGTGCTGATGTATATTGGAGCTTCTCCCGGATCAACCGGCGGAGGAATCAAAACAACTACATTTAGCACTCTTTTAGCCGGTGTTGCAGCAGCAGTAAGAGGAAAGCCTGATGCTGAGATGTTCGGTCGGAGATTGCCGGTTAGCCTAGTGTGGAAAGCTTTGGCGGTTGCCACAATTTCTTTAGCCTTGATTATATCGGTGACTTTAGTGCTGCAAACTACCGAAGGTATGCGCTTACAGGATGTTTTATTCGAAGTCATTTCAGCTTTTGGTACAGTTGGTTTGTCGACCGGAGTTACTTCCGAGCTAAGCTCGGTCGGTCGTCTTTTAATCACATTTACTATGTTTACCGGAAGAGTTGGGCCGTTTACACTGGCACTGGCTCTTACCGCAAGAGAAAAGAAAGCTCTGTTGAGATATCCGCAAGAAGGAATTATTATAGGGTAGGTGATAATGAATGGCAGCAAAACAGTTTGCGGTTATAGGACTTGGTCGATTTGGTTCCAGTATTGCCTCGACCCTTTTGGAAATGGACAGAGAGGTTTTGGGAATTGACAAGAACCAGGAGAGAGTTCAAAGTCTTGCCGATGAAATTACTCATGTAGTGCAAATGGATGCAACAAATCGGGATGCTCTTAGCGAGATCGGGATAGCCGATTTTGATGCGGTTATTGTGGCTATTGGTGAGCATATCCAGGACAGTATTATGGTTACGCTTATCTTAAAAGAGCTTGGCGTAAAGAAGGTAATTGCCAAAGCAATTAATTTCCTCCACGGAAAGGTTTTAGAGAAAGTAGGAGCGGATAGGGTTGTATATCCCGAAAGAGATATGGGTGAACGGGTAGCAAGGAGCTTAGCCGGTCTCCATATTCTTGACTACTTTGAGCTTGATCCTGATACCGGCATAATTGAATTGGTAGCGCCTAAGAGCGTGACCGGAAAAACACTCCGTGAGCTTGACTTAAGGGGACAGTATAGCGTTAATGTTGTTTGTGTGAAGCATAAAGCGGAGACAAATCTTTTACCCGGAGCGGATACAAGAATCGAAGAAGGTGACATACTGGTTCTAAGCGGAAAAAACAGCCAGCTAGATATATTAGAAAGAATGGAATAAAGTATTTAATAAACGGATTGACAGCAAGCAAAGCCAGGAGTATGATTCTCTGAAGATATGGGGAAATTATGAGCTAGCTCAATATTAGCACCCTGATTTCGGTGTTAGTTGCCGGGGTTAGGACTTTTTCTTTTTTAGTCGGATTCTAGGAGCCAAGGATGTATGTAATAGTAACAGGTTGCGGAAGGGTCGGTTCTCAGTTAGCCATTTTTTTGGCGGCGGAAGGTCATGATGTAGTGGTTATTGATAAGAATCCGGATGCTTTCAGAAGACTGGGTGCTACTTTTAACGGTATTACTATTGAAGGCTTGGGATTTGATGAGGTTATTCTAAAAGAAGCAGGCGCTGATAGAGCAGATGCCTTAGCTGCCGTGACTGATCTTGATAATACTAATTTAATGATCGCCGAAGTAGCCAGAAGGATCTTTGATGTCCCCAAAGTAGTAGCACGGCTTTATAATCCGGAGAAGGAAGCAAGCTATCAGCAATTTGAGTTGGATTATGTTTGCGGTACAACTCTGGTGGCCGGAAAGATACTTGATCAATTAATTGAGGGTAGGATTTCCCACCTGGCTTTTAGGGAAGCAGAAGTTACAGAGTTTACAATTGCTGATTCGCTTACAGGAAAAACAATTGCGGACATTGAAATTCCGGAGGCGCTAAGAGTTGTATTGATTGAACGCGGTGAGTCAAATATTATTCCTATGCCGGATACCTTGCTTCAATCCGGTGACAGAGTCGTAACAGTAGTAAAAAAAGATATGTTATCCGGATTGGATAAGTATGTGAGAAAATAGGAGATTCAGAATGTACGTGGTAATCAATGGGGGAGGAAAAGTAGGATCTTTCTTGGCCAGAACCCTGAAAAAACACGGCAATGATGTGGCCATTATAGAAAGAAGAGAAGCATTGTGTAAAAAACTGGCTATTGAGATCCCCGGTTGTCTTATTATCCACGGAGACGGCTGCGATATGGCTTCTCAAAAAGACGCTGGAACGGAACACGCCGATGTTTTTGCCTCAGTTGCCGGTGATGATGATGATAATCTTGTAGCTTGCCGTCTTGCCAAAGTAGCCTTTGAAGTCCCCAGAACGGTTGCTCGTGTCAATAGTCCCAAGAATGAGAGAATCTTTCTTGAATTGGGAATAGATGCTATCAGTACCACAACAGTTATTGCCCATATGATTGAAGAAGAAACCACTATAGGCGATGTTATCACCCTCTTGCCTCTAAAAAAAGGTAAGCTGGCTTTGGTTGAAGTGGAATTACCTGCAGATAGATGCAAGGTCTGCAATAAACAAGTTGCCTCCCTCGGTCTACCTGAAGATTGTGTTCTGGTTTCTATTATTAGGGGAGAAGATGTGATTATTCCCAAAGGAAACACAATGCTGGAACCCGGCGATACAATAGTGGCATTAACTGCAATGGGAAAAGAAGAAGGGCTGAAAGAGATTTTGATATAGCCCAAAACAAGGAGGGGCATTTTGGCCGGCAAGCCGCAGTTCACCGATGTTAAAAATTATGCTATTGGTATGGCCGTTGAGATCATTGCAATTTGTGTGATGATGTTGATAGCTTTTGCAATCGGGTTTCTCTTAGTGAGTTGGTATACGTGCTAGTTCGACCACGTCGTAATGACTTTAAATTAATAGGTCTTTATACCGGCAAGATTATAATGGGCGTTGGGCTTTTGATGTTGCTTCCGCTACTGGTTGCCCTGATTTTTAAAGAATGGAATCCGGCAGTTGATTTTTTAATTGGTATCTTTTCTTGCCTGTCTTTTGGACTGGCAATGCAAATATCGTGCCGGGCCAAAGGAGATCTAAGCTGGCTTCACGGAATGGTTGTAGCTTCTTTCTCCTGGTTGCTGGCTATGATTTTAGGGGCGATCCCCCACTACCTCAGTGGACACTTCGGAATGTTTATCGATGCTTGTTTTGATTTGATGAGCGGATATACTACTACCGGTCTCTATCTTCTGCAAGACCTTGATCATGTTTCTTACTCATTAAATATGTGGCGGCACCTTCTTACTTATGCCGGTGGTCAGGGAATAATAGTAATAGCCCTTGCTTTTATGATCAGAGGCACGGCAGGTGCGGTCAAGATGTATGTCGGAGAGGGGAAAGAAGAAAAATTATTACCAAACGTAATCCAGACAGCGCGGGCTATTTGGCTGGTAAGTTTATCATATTTGGTCGTGGGCTCGATTGCACTCTGGATAACCGGTATGTTTTTGGGTATAGGACCGGTTCGAAGCCTACTTCATGGGATATGGGTTTTTATGGGGGCATGGAGCACCGGTGGGTTTGCTCCCCAATCATATAACATTGGTTATTATCACAGTTTTATATACGAAAATATCACTGTCATTATTTTTATCATAGGCTCCTTCAACTTTGCGCTTCATTGGGCTGTTTGGACCGGAAAAAGGCGAGAAATAATCCGAAATATCGAGATTGTATCGTTCTTTATCACCATAATGATCACCTTTAGCCTGGCTACGGCCGGTTTGATGAAATTGGGTGTTTATCCAGATGCAGTGGCTATTTTTAGGAAGGCTTTTTATCATATTGCCTCCGGTCACACAACTACCGGTTTTTCTACTATTTATAGCCGGGAATTTGTTCGACAGTGGGGGCCGATGGGAATGTTAGCAGTGACTATTGCCATGGCAATCGGTGCCAGTGCCTGTTCAACTGGAGGCGGTTTTAAGGGTCTTAGGATGGGGATTATTTATAAAGCCCTGGTGCAAGAAGTGAAGAAGCTAATATCTCCCGAATCAAGTGTGGTTATTCAAAAGTTCCACCATATAAAAGATACTATCCTGGAGGAAAGCCATGTAAGATCGGCCATGCTCATTGTGCTTGCTTATATCTTTACTTATGCGATTGGAACAGTAGTTGCTGTTTACTATAGATATCCTGTGGTTGAGGCACTTTTTGATTCGGTCTCAGCCGGTAGCAATACTGGTCTTTCCTGCGGAGTTATTTCTCCTTTTATGCCTTCTGTGATGAAAGTAGTAACGATTATTCAGATGTGGATAGGCAGGCTTGAATTCATGTCTGTCTTTGCCCTGGTGGGATTTGCGGTAGCAGCTATAAGGGGGAGATAGATTAAAGATAGTGAACAGCGAGAAGGGATGAGAGAAGAGTAAAAACTTGTATGCAGGATTTATGATAAAGGGTAGAAGATGTTAATTTGTTGGCGAAGATTTTTAACAGGAATAATTATAACTATACTTTTCAGTTTGGCAATAGAATTATCTCTGGCCATACCGGCTTTTGCCAAAAACGTTTCCAGCACTGATCTGGTTGAAAAGTGTTGCTATTATGACGGGCAGGAAGTTGCTTATCAAGGAGAGGTTGTCGGAGATGTTATGGTAAGAGGCAAGTATGCGTGGATTAACGTAAACGACGATTCATACAGCACTAAACATAGCGTTGAAGAAGACGAGGAGCTTAAGGGCTATAATAGCGGACAATCAATCTGGTGTGAGGCTTCACAGGTAGAATCTTTAAAATACGCAGGTAATTACCAGACTTCCGGTGATATTGTATGGATAAAAGGCACTTTTCACCGTGCTTGTGCTGAACACGGTGGGGATATGGATATCCATGCCAGTAAGGTTAAGCTGGTAAAAAGAGGTCATTATATTTCACATACTTTTGACTGGCAAAAAGCTCTGATTGCTCTGGTGCTGGCTGTTTTAAGCGGGATATTATTTTTAGCACATAAACTTATGGACCGGAAAAAGCTATTAGAGCAGGAACAATCCTTCTAATTCCCAGAGATTCTTAACAAAGCCTTTTCATTATTTTATAATCTAATCAAGTTTTTGAAGATACAAACAATGCGGATGTAATTCAATGGTAGAATGTCAGCTTCCCAAGCTGAATGTTGCGGGTTCGATCCCCGTCATCCGCTCCAGGTTAAGAAATAGAAGCGATGAAGCGATTTGCCCATTTTTGGAAGCTTAATGAATCTCTTTTGAAATAAAAAGTAGGGCAGATTGCTAAAAAAGTAATCTGCCCTTCCCCTGTTAAAACTATCTATTCCTGCAGCATATACTTTTGCAGGCCAGAATCTAAATATAAAATCCTAATTCCAGATATTTATTTGCCTTACGGGCCTTTTCCAGGCTTTCTTCGGTAATGCTTTCTCCTGCTTTTAGAATGACACTTCCATCATCGGCAAGCAGATCTTTCTTAACTTTTTTGCCCAGGAGAAAATCATGCTGGTGTTTATCTAAAATTACCTGGACTTGTTCTTCTGGTCGTTTAATATCGCTTGCTCCGGATGGTTTCGGTGTTTCTTTTGGGGTTGCTCCTGCCTGCTCCGAGACTTTTTGACCGTTTCCGTTGGCAACAGGTTGCTTCGGACCCTCTTCCTTTGGAGGTGGTGCTGTGTCTTTTTTAGTTTCCTGAGACGACTCAACACTTCGGTTTGTTTCTACTTCATTCTTTGATACTTCCTGTCTGTCTTTTACAGATGGTGGTTGAACCGGTTGCTGGGTGGTTTCTACGTGCTCGGCTTTTGGCACTTCTTCTGATATGGGTCTAGTCGAGGTTTTTCCCACATCTTGCGGGGTTTCTTCCTGAGCAACTTGCGGCTTGCTTACTGAAGGCGTCTCTTTTGTTGACTCACTTTCCGGTTTGCGAGGAGCCTCTTCGGGCCCTTTTTCAATTTCCTCGGCAAGTTGTTCAAGAACCGTTTTAATTTCTTCGTGTTCGGCTTTTCTCTCTTCCTTGGCTATCTTCAGAACTTCCTTGGTTTCCTCGGTTTCTTCTTTCTCTCTAACATCTATAGCTTCTTCAAGGTCCTCATCAACAATAATTAATGCATCTTTTCCAAAGGTCACAATGCGAGAGGCGGGAATTACCAGTCTTTCACCTTCCATATCATTAGCCACACAACTGATTATTTTACCGGTTACGATATCGATTAAGTAGTCGCTTACTTGGCCGACATGCCGCCCGGCGCTGGTTATGACTTTACTGTCTACTATTTTAATGTCTTTCCACCGTTCAATGTTTTTATGTTCGGTCAGCTCCATTAACTGAGAGCTGCTGTCAACCACAACAGCATCTTTCCCGATGCTCTTGATTGAACTGAATGTCAATATCTTGCTGGTGTTTTCAATGGACAGAGCAACTACGATACCCCTTCCAGGATTGACAAGCATCTCGGTTATTTTGCCGATTTCCTTACCCTCGGCAATAGTGAAAATCGGTAGTCCAATCATATCTTTGCTTCTTAACATGATCTGCGCCTCCTCTAGACCTTATTCTCCCCGTTTTTCTGGAAAGATATCATTTTTTTAATTTGCATTATTTGTTTTTCAGTTGTGCCATTGTTGTTTGTCTTGCTTAACTCCAACGCACAATCAATGTCTTTCAATGCTGAGTCGTATTCACTAAGTGTGTTGTGTATCTTGGCAATCTCCAGATAGAGCTGCGCTGATACCTTTGAGTCATCGGTAAGCCGCAAACCTTCCTGAAACAATTTGATGGCTTGCTCGTATGCCCCTTCTTTTAAATTGTTAAAACCTAACTGAATAACCTGGTCAAGGCTTTTTGTTTTAGACATGACAATAGGCGAGGTTCTGACCGGTACAGTCTTTTCTGAGGGCACATTACTTCCCTTGTTAGAACCAGGAGCTGCTGTTTCGGTCGATATATCCTGGCCTTTTAGCTCAGTTTCCTTTGAAGCTTTTTTGCCCTGACGCTTTCGAATAAGCACCGTCAATAACAATAGAATTATTGCTGCTAGTAGAAACCCGATAAATACAAAGCTTAATTTGTTCATTCTGTTTCACCAAGCCCCTCGCACGATATTTGTGCTATTTCGACTTTATTCTAGCACATCGGAGCAGTTATAAATAAGGCTCCACCCGTTTAATACACGAGTTATCGGCTGTGCAATTCAAAACTTTAGTTTCTTAGAGTAAAAAAATTCAAATAAAATATCACTTAAAATCGGAAGGATTGGTAATGACATATTCTTCTGATAATATTTAGGCAAGATATGAAATATGATGCAAATATATATAAT
>ENA-OSEO01000779-OSEO01000779.1-sediment-metagenome-genome-assembly--contig:-NODE-779-length-72513-cov-15.184687_pt1 | contig 72513 bp, 59 predicted proteins | sample MGYA00237883_ERZ534232 | MGnify/ENA metagenome assembly ERZ534232
GTGCGGAGGCGACCTGTAGGTCGCCGCACAAGCAACCTCGCAGATTGACGCAGAGACGAGGCAAAAAGACCGTTTTCGTGCCGGAAACTACTGGGGGGTAAGCCCTAGATTGCGGCTCACAATCAACTTCATGATCTCGCTCGTCCCGGCGAAGATCGAAAGCGAGCGGACATCGCGGGAGATCCGGCAGATGCGGTACTCCTCCATGTAGCCGTAGCCCCCGTGAATCTGGAGCGCCTGGTAGGCCACGCGGTTCACCATTTCGCCGAGCCAGTACTTCGCCATGGAGACCTGCTGAGTGATGTCGTTTCCCTCGATGTGCCGCCGGATGAGATGGTCCAGAAACACGCGGCCCAACTCCACGTCAGTGGCCATTTCCGCCAGTCTGAAGGCCGTGTACTGGAAATTGCCGATCGGCCGCCCGAAGGCCTCCCTCACCTTGGCGTAGTTTAGCCCTTCTTTCAGCGCCTCTTCGGCGTTCACCTGGCACTTGATGCAGACCTCGAGCCGTTCCCTCTGCAGCTTCTCCATCATGTACTTGAAGCCCGCCCCCTCGGCACCCAGCAGGTGCGAGGCCGGTACGCGGCAGTCCTCGAAGAAGAGCTCGGCCGTATCCTGCATGTGGTAGCCCATCTTCTCGAGCCGCCGGCCGCGGTGGAACCCGGGGGCATCCTTGTCGACCAGGATCAGGCTGACACCGCGATGCCCCGCCTTGGGATCGGTCTTGGCTGCCACCACGACCAGGTCCGCGAAATACCCATTGGTGATGAAGGTCTTCTGGCCGTTCAGGACGTAGCTGTCACCGTCGCGCCGGGCGGTGGTGCGGATCGCGGCCAGGTCCGAGCCCGCGTTCGGCTCCGTCAGGCCGATGGAGGTGATCACCTCCCCGGTCGCACAGCCGGGCAGCCACCGCTCCTTCATCTCCGGGGTAGCGTACGAATGGACGTAGGGGGTCGCCACGTCGCTGTGGAGCGGCACACCCACTCCGAAGCCGTCTCCCCGGATCAGTTCCTCATTGATGATCACGGAGTACTCGAAGCCCAAGCCCAGGCCGCCGTATTGCTCGGGCAGCCAGGGGCAGAGGTAGCCCTGCTCCCCCATCTTGAGCCAGAGGTCCCTCGGCACGGCCCGGTCGGCCTCCCACTGTTCGACGTTGGGGGTGATCTCCTTGGCGACGAACTTCCTGAACGCGTCGCGAAATATCTGATGTTCTTCGGTATACAATGAATCGGTCATCTAGTCCTGTCCCTGATCCTTGACGTTGCGTGAAGTCTTCCCCCTCACGCCCTTTGAAGGTTGATCTGATCGAGCAGGCTCCTTTTGACTTCGCGCTTCAGCATCTTGCCCGCACTGCTCTTCGGTATCGCATCGACGGTGATATATTCCTTGGGCACCTTATAGGGAGCCAGCTTTGACTTCAGAAAGGCCTTGAGCTCGACAGGGTCGACGGTGCGCCCTTCTTGGGTCGTCAAGACGGCCACCACCCGCTCGCCGTATTCGTGGTCGGGCACCCCGATGACGGCGCATTCCTGGATCTCCGGCCGCACGTAAAGCCATTCTTCTATCTCACGCGGGTAGACATTTTCTCCGCCCGTGATGATGAGGTCTTTCAGCCGGTCCACGATATAAAGATACCCGGTTTCATCGATCAGCCCGATATCCCCGGAGCGAAACCACCCGCCGTCCCAGAAGGCGGCCGCTGTCTCGGAGGGTTTGGCCAGGTACTCCCGCATGATATTCGGGCCCTGAATGCAGATCTCACCTTCGACGCCCGGCTCGACGGGGTTTCCCTCGAGGTCGCGTATCTCCACCTCGACAAGGTTGGCCGGCGTGCCGACCGAGCCTACCACATGCCGATGGTAGTGATTGAAGGTCACCATCGAAGCGCTCTCGGTCATCCCATAAGCCTCATGAATATCGAGGCCGGTCCGGCCCTTCCACTCCCGCACCAGTTCGGCGGCCATGCTGGCGGCCGCCGAAAAACAGTAGCGGACCGAGGCGAAGCGCTCCGTGACATCTTTGAGCGCGAGGAGGCGCACGTAGATGGTCGGCACCGCGTAGAATTTAGTCACGCCGAGCCGTTTGATCGCATCGAGCGCACGATCCATCTCGAAGGCCGGCTGCATGATCAGGGTTCCGCCGCTGTAGACGGTGGACCCGGCGATATGCACCTGCGCGAAGACATGGTTGAGGGGCAGGAAGCAGAGCGCCCGGTCCGTCCGGGAGGAGCGCTCGTTGTAGGCCACATTGTGGACCGAGGTCTGGAGGTTCTGGTGCGTCAAGATCACCCCTTTGGGGACCCCGGTGGTGCCGCCGGTGTAAAGGATCGCCGCGGCATCATCCCGTGAACGGTTGAGCCAGTGAAACCCCGGGGTGCCTTTCTCGATCAACCCCTCGAAGGTATACTCGCCGGACGGTGACACCACCCATTCGAGATAGCCCCTGTCCCGGGCATCCGCAAGATCCTGCATGCGATCGTCGGTGGTCAGGAGGAGCCGCGGCCGGCAGTCGTCCAGAATAGCCGTCAACTCATCCCTTTTCAGGGCGGCTGATATCGTCACCGCCACCGCTCCCGCCTTCAGCACCCCGTAATACATGGCGAGCCAGGCATAACTGTTGGGGGTGCACAGTGCGACATGTTCCCCGGGCTGGATACCTAGTTGGATCAAAGCGGAAGCGATGCGGGTCGATTCCTCGTTAAACTGCAGATAACTGATATCACGATCATTTTCGTTGACGGCGGTCGCCTCGGGGAAAAGGGCCGCCATCCTTACTAGATTTTGGGCGATATTCACGGCCTGGCTCCTTTACAGGTTGGGTTCTTCATTGCAGCACACCATGGTCGATCGGCCCTTCCATCAGACCTTTCCCAGAAGCAGGTTCGGGACGGCGGTCGAGAGGGCCGGGAAGAAGGATATCAAGAACAACAGGGCGATATAGACCAGCAGGGTCGGCATGATCGCCCGCGACACGAACACGAAATCCGTCTTGGTGATGGCGGAGGCCGTATAGAGCAGCAGCCCGAGCGGCGGTGTGATGTACCCGATGCCGAGCGCCACGCTGATCACCAGGCAGAGGTGGATCGGGTCGATTCCGAAAGAGTCGGAGATGGGCATCAGGATCGGAACCAGGATCATGATCGCACCGATCGGGTCCAGGAACGTCCCGACCAGAAGCAGCAGCAGGTTGGTGAAAATGAGAAAGACCCAGACGTTCGGGATGTACTGGAGCGAAACATCCAGGATCCGCTGGGGGATGCCCTGGATCGTGATGTACTCGGCCAACACCCCCGCGCCCGAAACCGTGATGACCAGCGCACCGCTGATGATGCCGCTGCTGACGAGCATCTTGTAAAATGCGCCCGGGCTGAGAGTCCGGTAGATGAAGGCCTCGATAAGTATGGCCATGACACAGGAGACCACCGAGGCCTCGGTGATCGTGAAGGCGCCCGTGTAGATGCCGGCGAAAAGCACGACGATGACCATGAACGGGAAGAAAGCGTCTTTGAACGCCTTCATGAGTCCCCTGCCGTCGAAGGGCTCCATGGCGGTTTTCCCGAGCCCCTTCCAGGCGGAGACCACATAGGCGTAAAAACACAGGCCCGCGACAATCAGGAATGAGGGAAGGTAGCCGGCCGCGAAGAGCCGCACCACCGACTGACCGGCCGTCAAGGCGCAGATGATCATGATGATGCTCGGCGGCACGATGATCCCCAGGATGGCCGAACTGGTCAGGAGGCCGATCGAAAAACTCTTCGGATATTTATACTTATCCAGATGCGGGAACAGGACACTGCCGATGGTCACCAGGGTCGAAATGCTGGAACCGGAGATGGCGCCGAAGACGCCCGAACTGATGACGCCGGTGACGGCGAGCCCGCCGGGCATGAACGAAACGGACTTCCTCGCCAGGTGAATCATGCGGTTCGCGGACTGGCCGTGGACCATGACCGCCCCCAGAAGGATGAAAAAAGGAATCGCCAGCAAAGAGAAGTTGTCCAGCTTCTTCACCATGGTCTGGGCGACGAAGATCAACTCCAGGTCGGTGAATATGAGCAGTCCCAGCAGGCCTGTCAGAAAAAGGCTGATGTAGACGGGGATCCGGATAAACAGCAGAAACAGCAGAATTGCCAGAATGATCAGCGTTTCCACGCGTCATCTCCCTTTGAAAAGGTTGACTAGGCATTCCACGGTCCGAAGACCCATGACGAAACCGAAAAACGGGAGCATACAGAAGATCAGATAGACCGGGATGCGCAGAATGGGGGAAAAGGTCTGCATATCGAAAGCAATGACGACGAACTTGATCCCGAGCACGACGAAGAGGATGCAGGCCAGGAGTCGAACCAGGTTCAGGATGAGGTCCAGGCCGAAGTGCCATTGCGGAAATCGTTCATAGAGGGCGTTGACCTTGAGCTCCGAACCCCATTTCACCGACGCACACGCGCCCATGAAAGTCATCAGGATGAACAGGTAGGTGGTCAGCTCGTCAGGCCAGGAAAGGGGCCGCCGGAAGACATAGCGGCTCAGGATGCTGATGCTCAGGATGGTGAGGGTGACCGAAAAGCAGAGGAATATGCACCCGTTTTCGAGCCAGCCAAGAAACGTTCCGAGTCTCTTCATGGTAGACACCCCTGCGGAATCGGGCCACACCCGATCAGAAAGGTGCGGCCCGTGGTTTGCCGGGACCTCTTACATTCCCTTGGTCAGATCTTTGATCTTGTTCAGCCACTCGGCGCCGATTTCAGGTTCGAACTGCTTCCAGACCTGCATCTGGGCCTCTTTGAACTTGGCCATCTCGGCATCCGGCAGGGCAATCACTGTCACGCCCTTCTCCTTCAGCGCCGCCGGCGCCTCCTCGGTCAAGCGCATGCTGGCCTCCCGGGCCTTGACGAAGTTCCGATGGATGCTGCCCATAATGACCTCGCGCTCCTTCGGATCCAGCTTCTGGTACCACTTCTCGTTCACGACCAGGAAAAAAAGCCCGAGCATGTGCTTGGTCTCCGTAAAGTACTTGGTTACGTCGGTCAGCCGCAGGCGGGCGACGTTCATCGTCTGGTCCGTGCCATCCACGACCCCTTGCTTCAGGGCCGGAAAGACGTCGCCCCAAGCCATGGGAACGGGGTTGACGCCAAGGGCCTTCCAGAAGGCCACCGGATAGCGGGCCTCTGTGGTGCGCATCTTCATAGCCTTCAAATCGTCGAAGGAATTGACGGGCTTGGTGGTGACGAGCCCATAGACGCCGAAATACGCCGTATCCACGACCCGTAAACCCTTCGGCAGCAGACTGGTGTATAGCTCCTCACGAACCGCATCATTGTTCAGGAGCGCAGCCCACTTTTCATAGGATTCCATGCAGTAGGCCAGCGTGCCGATGCCGAATTTCGGGTCCAGGTCAGGCGCGTAATTGCTGGTCAGGAAGCCTGCCTGAAGGGTGCCCATCCGCACCTTGTTCACGATCTCGATCGTGCTTCCCATCTGGGTGCTGTGAAAATATTTCGCCTCGACCAGATCTCCGGCCGTTTCATTCAGTTCCTTTTCGATCCACAACCCGACCTCGGCCCCGGGTTCGTTCGGCGGGATGAAATGAGCGAACTTGAAGGATACCGGACCGGCCAGCGCGTTGCCGCCAAAGGCCCCGATCAAAACCGCACACATGACCATTCCAAAAAAACGAACTGCTCTCCTCATTGTGACCTCCTCATTTCCTTCCATTGATAATCAAGATTGGACAACGAACGGTTGGCACCAAAAGCAGTCTGCCACAATCAACCAGTTCTACTTGTCGGCCGGTAAACTTTTCTACTTGACGACCGGTAGAATTGGTGCCTATATAGCCATAAAGGTTTTGAGCCGTCAACTATTTTTTTCGCAGCGAAGATCGATTTTTTCCCCGACATGCGGCGGCGGAGACACCGGAGCCCGCCTCGAAGCGGCTCCCTGCACGTAACCATTTCGAATCTCTTTTTGAAGCGAGGATTGATCCATGGAAAAGAGGAACCTGCTGGAAGGAAAGAAGGTGCTGATCGTCGATGACGAGCCCGATGTGCTTGAATCGCTCGAAGAGCTGCTTTCGGACTGCAAGGTGACATCGGCGGACCATTTCGAGGCCGCCAAGGCCCTGCTCGAAAGCGAGCGCTTCGACATCGCGATCCTTGACATCATGGGCGTGAACGGTTACGAACTGCTTGATATCGCCAACAAGAGAGGCGTAATCCCCGTCATGCTGACGGCCCATGCCCTGACCCCCCAGGACGCCGCAAAGTCGTTCAGGTCGGGGGCGGCTTCCTACCTGCCGAAGGAGGAAATGCTGAACCTCGAGACCTTCCTCAACGACATTCTGGAAGCCAAGGAAAAAGGCAAAAGCTTCTGGTGGCGGTGGTTTGACAGGCTCGGGGATTACTACGACCGGAAGTTCGGTCCGGACTGGAAGGAAGCCGACAAGGACATCTGGGACATGATCAAGTACGGGGCATAGATTCCGGTTGAGCGGAAGGCTTTTCGCCTTGAAGATTCGACCGTGTCTTCAGACCATCTTTAGCGAGGCATCTTTATGGCAATCACCGACCGGGAAATGGAAAAGTCGCGGCGTCAGGAGAAAATTTTCCGCACAGCTGCGAGGGTTTTGTGCAACCTCGGGTACGAAAAAGCCTCCTTGCGCGACATCGCCGAGGCCACCCACATGACCAAGGCCGGCCTCTACTACTACTTCAAGAGCAAGGAGGATCTCCTCTACCAGCTTCTGGATGGATATATGGATGAACTGATCAGGGGCATCCGAGAGATCCACGAACGACTGGAGGATCCGCATGAATTCCTGAAGGAGGCGATCCGTTTCCAGGTCGGGATGTACCATCGCGACAGCATCCGCAGCAAGCTAATCATTCATGACGAAAACTGTCTGAGCGGCGCCTATTACCGGAAACTGAAGGACAAGCAGCGCGAATACATCTCCTACTGGCGTAACGGGCTCGAACGGCTTTGCCTGAACGAGTCGATCAAACTCGATTTTTTGTCGGTCTACGTCAACTTTCTGGTCGGGATCTGCAACTGGATCTACCAGTGGTACAATGCAAGAGGCGATGTCAAACCTGACGACCTCGCCGAACGGATATACGACTTCTTCCTGTACGGGATCAACGGCAACCGCGTGACCGACTGATTCGACGCGATCGGACTTAAAAAAGACAGGCCGTTCAACCCCGCGAGCACCAAGGGTTGAACAGCCCGTCTCGATTCTGAAACCTCATTTTTTTCGATCCGGCCGGTCTGGCCCCGCGGATCGACCGGTTTTCCGCCGGGCATGTCCTGCGGCACACCGCCCTTCGGCCGTATGAAAGCTTGAAATCTTCCGTGTGTCGGTCTCTTTCAGTGCGATCCACCTGCCCGATGCAGCACGAAATACCCATCCATCAGGTTGACCGTCTCGATCGTCCCTTCAACATATTGTTTGTCGCCGAACATGTCGTAGAGCCAAAAACCGCGGCCCTCGGCCTTGATCCGGGCTACATCCTTCATGATTTCCGTTTGCTGTTCTCCCGAATCCATATAAACCGTACTCAAGCACATATAAGCCTCCCGAATGCCGCCGATGCAAGACGCCTTCCCATTGGGCAGCCATGGAACCCTCCGGACCGAGCGCAGCAGATCCCCGCACTCCAAAGGATGCGGCCTGTCCATATTGCGGGCGCCCGGCGCAGCATCATCAAACCTCCGAGACGGTAATCGCCTCGTGCTCGCAAACCTCTACGCAGCTTTCGCAGCCGAGGCACTCGTCCTCATTGACCGGCACCGATTTTTCGTCGATAATTTCATAGACGTCAACAGGACAGACCTCCACGCATTCACCGCATCCTACACACTTTTCAGCATCCACTTCAGGTTTGTAACCCATTTGATCTCCTCCAAAACCATGCTTAAAAATTCCAGTTTTTCCACCGGCAGCCCCTTTTTCCGAAGCCACCGCCCCTGCATCCGCCGGGCCGTCCCGGGCCGAAGCCCGAGCGCGCAAAGGTCTGCATCATCTCGAACAACACACCTTCCCAGTCCGCCCGGTGCGGCGCAAACCCATTCTCTGCGGTCCGGCAAAGGCCGTCATACCCGCTTCTCTTCGCTTCGTCACCCAGCACCTGGTAGGCCTCATTGATCTCCTTCAGCCGCTCTTCACAGGCCGGGTCCCCCCGGTTCCTATCGGGATGGTAGGCCAGCGCCAGACGCCTGTAGGCCTTCTTGATCTCCTGACACGATGCTTCAGGCTCGACCTCCAACACCCGGTAATAATCTTTGAATGCCAATGAAACAATCCTCCCGCTGTGGGGCTGTCTGCACCCCTCTTGTCATCCGGCGAGCAAAACCGGTCACCCCTTCGGCCGGACCGAAGCCGCCCGCGTATTCCGACTACCGCCGGCCCTCTTTCCTCTTCCGGACGGCGCATAATAGACCGTTCCGTTTTTCCGTTCCATCCGGATCCGCCCGCTGCGCAGCAGATTTCCCAGATACTTCGAAACCTCGTTCAGATGCATGCCGAACCCGCTGGCGATCTGGTCCGCCGTGCACGGGCGGCGCTCCAGCATGGAGAAAATCGTCTCCCGGGTCGCATGCACGGGCACCTCCCTCCCGGGATGGAATTCCGGGATGATTTCGGCCTGAGGCCGAAAAAGCGGACAGAACGACTGGAGACGCTCCGCCGACACCGCTCCGGCAAATTCTTCGGCAGGCGGCCGCACAGCCGAATTGAGCTGGATGCGATCGGGCCGGATCTCATCCGCCAAAGCGGCGATCCGTGAAACATCGGCCGCGGTGGCATTCATACCGGCCACCAGGAACACCTCCAGCCAAAGCCGGCCCTTGAAGCAATCACGGAAGGCCTTTTCGCCGGCCGTCAACTGTGAGAATTCCAGGTTGGGGTGCGGTCGGTTCACCCATCCGTAGGAAGCCTGGTTCCAGGCGCTCAGGGAGATTTTTACCACGTCGGCCTCTGCAGCCGCCTCTCGCACCTCCGGAAGGTAAAGCAGGGTACCGTTCGTCAGGAGCACCGTTGGGATCCGGCTGTGGGTGCGGATAAACTCGATCACTTCGCCGAAACGGGAATGGAGGGTGGGCTCACCGGACCCGGAAAGCGTGATGTAATCAGCCTCTCCGCCCGCATCGAGCCAGGCGCGGATCTCCGAAATCACCGCCTCGGTCGGCACATATTCCTCACGTGCCACCGTTTTATGCGTCGTCCGGCCGAGCTGACAGAACACACAGTCGAGCGTACATGTCTTGTAGGGCGTCAAATCGACACCCAGAGAACGCCCGAAACGCCTGGAGGGAACCGGACCGAAAAGGTATCTTCCAGGCAAAACAGATTCTTCTTCCTGCGAAGGGGCGTCCCACTCGCTGGTCTCACATCCGGGCATTCTAAAATCCTCCCGATCAAGATTGCCGTTCAAGTATGCTTCAAGGACCCGCTCCACCGGACCCGCTGCAAAAGGGACGATCCGAATGCCACGGACCTCGATCAAATTCGCGTAGGATTCGGATATCCCGCCACAGATCAAAACCTTGATTCCCAGATCAGCCAACCGCGCGGCCCGCGTCAGCGGAGAGTCGAAGGCGAAGGGCACGAGGCGCCTGCCGCTCAACCCATCCCTGTCGATGTCCGCGACAAGGAGCATGCCTGCGGAATCGAACAGGGGAGAAATACGATCTTCCCATACCGTCAAGGCCACCTTCATCGAAGAAACTCCCGGCTTTTCCCATCAAGGAAGCAAAAGTCGCGCCACAGAATCCCCATAGCGGATCAGACAGCATAAGCATTTTATATTTCAGTATTTTTTTAAAAGAAGGGCACGCAGCAAAAGGGCTTCGCATGGAGTGAGCGCGCAGATCTGCAATCTTGAAGCTTGATATAGTCGCATGAATGCGACGCTATCGGGACGAATCTGAGCCTGCCCGGCCATCGGCTGCGGGAAGCCCAATGCCGAGTCGGCGGATCTTCCGGTAAAGGGTGCTCTTGTGGATTCGGAGTTCGCGGGCCGCCGCCGCACGGTTGAACCGATTCCGCTCGAGGACTTCCAGGATCACCCGGGTTTCAGCCGACTCGAGCACGGCCTGCACATCGCCCCCCCGTTCAGCCACCGGGGAAGGGCCCGTTCTGAGATGCTCCGGCAAACAAGTGATTTCTAGCTGTCCACCCGGGCAAAGCACACAGGCATGTTCGATGATATTCTCGAGTTCCCGGATGTTGCCCGGATAGCTGTAGAACATGAGGCGTGAGACGGCCTCCCGGCTGATCCCCGTAATCGCCGATCCCCTCAGGCGGTTCATCCGGTCTATGAATCGTTCGGCCAACATGGGGATGTCTTCCTTACGGTTCCGTAGCGGCGGGAGATTCAGCCGCAGGACATTGACCCGGTAAAAGAGATCCTGCCGGAACCGTCCGGCCTCCACTTCCGAAACGAGGTCTTTGTTGGTCGCAGCGATCACGCGGACATCGGCCTTGATGGAGCGTGTACCCCCCAGCGGCATGAACGTCCTTTCCTGGAGCACCCTCAGAAGACGGGCCTGGAACGCCGCGCTCAAATCCCCGATCTCGTCCAGCAAAATCGTCCCCCCCTCGGCAAGCGCGAAGCGTCCGGATTTGTCCTTCACGGCATCCGTGAACGCCCCGGCGCGGTACCCGAAGAGTTCCGACTCGAGGAGAGTGTCGGGCAGCGCGCCGCAGTTGACAGCCACGAACGGCTTCTTCCGCCTCGGGCTGAGATTGTGGATCGCCCGGGCCAGAAGTTCTTTACCGGTTCCCGTCTCCCCCTGGATCAGCACCGTGCTTCCGCTACCCGCCACCTGCGGCAGGATCTTGAAGATTTCGGCCATGGCGGCGCTCCGGCTGACCATGTCCCCGACATGATACCGCCCTTCCAGTTCCTTGCGCAGTTCCTCGACCTGGCTCATGTCCCGGAAGGTCTCGACTCCTCCAAGCACCCGCCCGGCTTCATCCTTCAGCAACGCCGTGCAAACCACCACCGGGATACGACGTTTCCGGCGGTCGACGATGTACGTGGTCGTGTCGACGAAGGGGCGCCCCTGGGCCATGGTCCGCCGCAGCGCGCAATCCCTCTCGCACATGTTGGACCGAAAGACCTCCCAGCAGTGCTTCCCGAGCGCCCGTTCCCGCGGGATGCCCGTAATCCGCTCAGCCGCCCGGTTGAAGGATGTCACGCGCCAGGAATGATCCACAGTGAACACCCCGTCGGAAATGCTTTCCAGGATGATTTCCGTAACATTCTCTGTAATGGTGCAAATCCCTTTTCCAGGCTCCACCGATCCACTCTCGTATCTGGGTCAAAGGCAGACACCCTTCAACCCGGGGACTTGAGAATCTGCATTTTTCAGACAACTTATCCGAATTCAGTCTATGAGCCGGCTGCACTTTCCAACCAGACAGCAAAACGGCAAAAAAGAGGGTTTCCGGATGGGTCTAACCTAAGCGGGCGCTCGTTCCATTGCAAGCTTGGAATGAATGCAGACAAATAAAAAAACACCCCTATCAGAAACACGCCTCCTGATTTGGGCATCACAGCACAACCTGTTGTGCACAATCACTCGATGAAGGGAGCATCCCGGCCAACCGGGAATCCATCCCATAGGCGTCGACCCGAGTAAAAGAGCTGAACAGTTTTGCACAAAAACCTATGTTTTCAATAAATTATATCGGCCACTCCTCCGGATCATAAAACATACCGAGGCTGGCGGAGACGCGCGGACCTTGCGGCATGGATATTGCTTTTAAGCTCCATCGCAGCCTGAGATTCATCGGTCTTGTGAGCCCCTGCCGAACCTGTGAACGGACAAGCCCGGCGTGCATCGAAGCGCATCCGACCTCCAAAAGGCATTCAGAAGGGGAAGCATGTTTCCAGCATGGAAAACCGCCATGACCGGGTTGCCTTTCCTCGCCGCCGGCGAGACCGGGAGCGGGGAGAACTCCGACATGGGAGGAAAACGCGAAAGGAGATCGACCCGGGTCGGCCTGTTCGATCGGCACCCCTGGTTTGTCTACCCCGCAACCCAAAATGTTTTCCCGGATCATTCAGACAACGGTGCTGAACTGCATCACCCTTGCGATTCTCTTCACCGTAGAAAGCCAGGCAGGGGGCCTGCCCTGGAGGGGATACCTGTATTCCCATGTCTCTGAAGGGGAAGATCTCGCGGACCTGCTTCGTGATTTTTGCTCGAGTCAGCATTTGAGCGCAGTTGTGAGCGAACAGGTCAAAGGGGCGGTCAAAGGCCGTTTCATTCAAATGGAACCGGAGGTGTTTCTGGAGCACATCTGCCGGGCCTACAGCCTCCTCTGGTATTGCGAAGGCGGCCGGACGCTCTACTTCAATCGATCGGGCGAATGGCGTTCCAAGATCATCATCATGAAGAATCTATCCTTCCAAATGCTGGAGGAAACCCTGGAACGAATGGGGGCGCTCGACGAAAGGTTTCGTCTGGAAATGCTGAACGAGGACGGAACGCTTTATGTTTCGGGCCCGCCTCGTTATGTAGAACTCGTATCGGACGTCGCTTCGAAGTTGAACGACACGCGCGCGACGGAGGCTGCAGCCAAGGCCGCGCGAGAAGTCATCAAGATCTTCCCTCTCAAGCATGCCTGGGCAGCAGACCTGACCTTCACTTTCATGGATACCCAACTCACGGTGCTGGGCGTAGCGACAATTCTCCGTCAACTGTTCGCCGACTATGGCACCGGCGGGCAGATGGCGGAAGCCCGGCTCAAGATCCTGCCCAGGACCGTCGGCAAACTCAAAGGAAAGGGGCTTGCATCGAGCGGCGCCCCCCTTCAGGAAGAACAACCCGATCAATCCGCTGAAGATGGCCCACCCGCCGATCGAGAATCGGATGCGCCGGGTGAAAGAGGAACCGGGAGATATGGCAGTGCGTTTATTATGGCGGACACCCGATTGAATGCGGTTATCGTCCGGGATACCGAAGAGCGGCTGCGCTTTTATGAAGAGATGATCCCTCAGTTGGACGTCCCGGTCGGGCTGGTGCAAATCCAGGCCACCATCATGGACATCAGCACCGATTACCTGCACGAACTGGGCGTCAACTGGCGTTTCCATCACAGGGGAAGTTCGGATGAAGGGACAACCTTCACCGATGCCGGAGTCGATGTCGACGAGGATTTCAAACCCGGCAATCCCAACCTCATCGTCGGTCCGGGGTTCAACTTCGCTACGGTTATCGGCTCCGCCGCGAACTATATCCTGGCCAAGGTGCACGCCCTCGAGCAGGACGGGAAGGCCCGCGTCCTGTCCCAGCCCTCGGTTCTCACCCTCGACAACGTTGCCGCCCTCCTCGAGCACAGTCAGACATTTTATGTGAGGATACCCGGAGACCAGGAAGTGGATCTCTTCTCCGTAACCGCAGGGATCGTCCTGAAGGTGACTCCCCATATCATCCGGGATCATTCAGAAACGCGAATCAAACTCGCCGTCAGCATCGAGGACGGCAACATATCCCCCGATCAGGAAGTCGACCAGATCCCGATCGTCCAAAAGAGCAGCGTAAACACCCAGGCCGTCATCAAGGAAGACCAGAGCCTTTTGATCGGCGGATACTATCATGAGTCTCATTTTGCCACCGCGAGCGGGATCCCCTGTCTCCTGAACGTTCCGATCCTGAATATCTTCTTCAAACAAGATCAGAGGGTCTCCAAACGGGCTGAGAGAATGTTTTTGATCACACCGAGGATCATCCTGGACGAGGCCTTCACCGGGGCTGATCCCGGAAACGATCTGGCCGCCATAAAAGGCGGGGGATCGATGTCACAAATCACTCTTCCCCGCTCCGAAAAAGGGAACATCTTTGGAGTCGAACCATGAAAGCCGCCCAAGAACCGCAAAAGCCGTACGTACTGAAGATCCTCTCCGGACCGCATCTTGGGGCCGAGGTCCTGATCCGCGAGGGACTTTATGTCATCGGAAGCCAGGAGGCGTGCGATATCGTGCTCAGCGACGAAAGCGTTGCATCCCGGCACGTATCTCTTTCCATCTCTGGCGGCACCCTTGCGCTTTCAACGCTGGACGGCGCTGTCTACATTGACGGAGAAGGGCCTAAACAGACTTTAACCACCATCCTTCCCTTTCAGATTGTCACGATCGGCACCACCCATTTCAGCATCGGCCCTGCTGGTGAAAGATGGCCCCCCCTGAAGCTGCCTGAAATCCCCGGTCCGGAAAAGACCGAGCCGCCTTCCAAAAGTGCGGCTCTCGTTTCACCTGCAAAAGAAACCCGCCCAAAGGGTGCATCCATCCGCCTGCTGCTTTCGAGCTCTGTCTTCTTTGCAGGCGTTCTTTCCCTTAGCATCTTTCTGGTATCCTTTTCTAAAGAACCCTCACATGGCAAGTCGTTCAGCGCTCTGATCCCCACTGCACCCATTGAAAAGGCTCGAACCATCATCGCTGAGTTGGGGCTGTCAGGAGTGGAGGCCTTTCGACTGGAAAATGGCAGGCTCATGCTCAAAGGCTCTGTGGAAACGCTGGAAGAAAAGCAGACCCTGATGGAGTCTATCAAGCGAAGGATGGATGACAGGCCCCTGCCTGCTTTCCACATAACTGTCAACGAACAGGTCGCAGGGATGTGCAATGACACACTGGCGGCCTTGGGGCTTCCGCTGGAGGCAACATCGGAGGGACCGGGCAAAATCATCCTCACCGGCTTCATACTCGATGAAGAACGTCTTGATCGGGGTATCGAAGTCATCAAACAGGATCTCCCGTTCATAGAAGAAATCGACAATCGCGTCATGACCCCCAACAACCTTGTACAGGAGATCTACGCCCGTCTGTCGAAAGCCGGCTTCAAGGGAAAAATCGACTTTGCCCTTCATCCCGACCACATCCTTGCCACAGGCTTACTGCATGAAGACGATCTCAGACTATGGTCGGCCGTCAAGAAAGCCCTATCCGAGGAGTACGGAGAACATATCGCTATCCGAGAAAGCTTCCAGGCCGCTTTCCTTCAAGAAGGTGAAATCGGCTCGAACACGCCTGAAGCCTGGCACAGTACACAGATCACCACATCCGGTGACCGCCGATTCGTCCTCCCTATGAAATCGATCAGCCTCGGGCCCTTTCCGCATGTTTTGCTTGCACAGGGAGAAAGGCTCTTCGAAGGCGCCATGATCGGCAACGGCTATTCCATCAGACGCATCGGCCCGGACGGGATCATTGCCGTTAAAGGATTTGAAACCGTGCACATATACCCTGGAGAAAACTGATGGAGAACAGAGTGGATTTGCCGGAAATCGATTTGGAAAGGGAACTGAAAACGGACAAAAGCGGGACATGCTTGGACGCTGTTATCCGCACTCTCTCTCACCATCTCATTGCTGTAAAAGGCGCCATCGATTCTGGTGCAACACCGGAAAGATTCGCCGACCTGGAAAAAATAAAGGAATCTCTGGAGACATCCAAACGTTTTGCAGAACAAACATTAAGGTATCTATCTGAACGACATGGGACAGAATGATGCGTATATTCAAAATAAAACCAAACGACTACTGTCAATTTCTGTATTGGAATGCACGGTGTCAATTTGGTATTTTTTTCAGATTCATTTCTTACAGAGCTCCTCCCATATTTTTTATATCTCAAATTCAAAATACATACTTAATTATGTATTTTGCAGCAAGAGACAATCATACAAATAAAAAGAAAAATTTTTGATAAAAACGTATCTTGTTTATAAGCTGATTATTTATATATATTTATAAAATTCATAAATAAAACCAATAGAAAAAAGGAGATTATCATGGCTAATGACATCAATGTCATAACACTGAATATAGGCACAATCTTTGACGCTCTGGATTTGGCACGAACAAGCAAAGAAACAGAAATAAAAACAAAGATCGATGAAATAAAGGCAAGTAAGGATCCGGATACCACACAGCAGATGGAACTCTCAAAACTCGTCAATGAGTGGCAGATTTACATGGGAGCACAGACCAACACCGTCAAAGCCCTGGCAGACGGCATCCGCAACTGCTACCAGAATATCAAATAGCAGGCAGCGGCGCCATGCCTCACATGAAGAGGAGAACCTATGCCGATGCAATTCCCTGCCGATCTCCTGAGACTGTTGATGCAGATTGGGTTTATAGCCAGCGGAACGGGATATTATACGGAGGCGGAGACCATCTTTTCAGGGGTCCAGACCATGTCGCCCCAAAGCGAGTTCCCATCGATCGGGAAAGCGGTGAACAAATTGAACGAAATGGATCCTCAATCGGCGATTCAGATCCTTACCAGTGAAGCCCTAGAGATCAACCCCGGAAGCGATTTGGCCAAGGCGTTCTTGGCGCAGGCGTTCAGGCAGGCAGGACTCAACGACCGGGGCCGAATACTTTGCACCAACATCCTGAACACCACCGAAGATGCCTCCGCGAGGCGGATAGCCGAAGCGATCCTTATCGAAATGAACCCGAAACATTTTCCAGGCCCTGCCTTTCGCAGCGACCTTTTCACCTCTCTTCAACAGGAAGGAGAAGCATCGTGCAGATAACCAACCCGCTCGATTCGATCCTGCATCGAACACCGCTCGATGCAGGGGCGACCGAAAAAGCCGGCGTGTCGAGGTTTTACCAATCCGGTGATGTTTCGGGATTTGAAAAGGCCGTCATTACCGATTCGGAGTCTTTGATCGGGAGTGCCGATGCGGCCACCATTTCCTGGCCCGAGGCATCTTCATCGCCTCAGCGTGCCAAGGGCCTTGGGGACGTCATTCTTCGAAGCATCGAGGACATGTCAGCAGCGCATCGTGAACGGATCCACAGGATACAGGATACCGTCGACCAAGAGGCTGCACCGGCGCTTTCGCCAAGTGAACTTATAAGGCTGCAGGTTGAGATCCTGCAATTGACGATCGAGCAGGAATTGGCCGGCAAGGTCGTCGACAAATGCGGCCAAGGCGTGCAAACGCTTTTCAGGAATCAGGGATAGAGGCAACCCATTGAACCTTATGCCAATCCAAAAACGCTGCAGACGCATGGTTTTTTTGGTTGGCCTCTGCCTCCTGCTACCGGCTTGCAGCATGGAACTTTACACAAACCTCGAGGAGCGGGAGGCGAACCAGATCCTTTCGGTCCTCCTCAGAAACGGGATCGATGTCCAAAAAATCGCTGGAAAAGAGCGAACCTGGGGGTTGAGAATCAACAAGGCCGACATGACCCAAGCGATACAAATTCTCGAAAAAGAAGGACTTCCACGAGATCGTTTCGAAAGCATCGGGAAGATTTTCAAGAAACAAGGGCTCGTGTCCTCTCCCCTCCAGGAGCGGATCCTTTACCTATACGCCCTCTCCCAGCAGATCTCCGAGACCATTTCGCATATCGACGGAGTGCTGACGGCAAGGGTCCTGGTGGTCATCCCTGAAAACAATCCCCTTTCGGACAAGATCCGCCCTTCTTCCGCTTCGGTTTTCGTTAAACATATCGAGGCGACCGACCTCCAGACCAGCATCCCAAAAATCAAGCAACTGGTCGTGGACGGAATCGAAGGACTTTCCTATGAAAATGTCACTGTGGTGCTTTTCCCATCGGAATCAACCTTCCTTCCGCTGGAGCCTGCCCATTACCGGCGGATTTTTTTGATCGATCTTTCACCTGGTTCGGTGATCCCCTTCTGGATCCTGGTCGGAGGCTTGGCGCTCGTCTCGGCATCGATCCCAATCGGAATCGCTTATGGGCTCCGCTACAAACGAACATCGCGGGCCGATGGAAGGCAAAAGGGCGACAGTTCTCTGCAACCGGATGCCGATTATACGGCGTCTTGAAAATTTGGGAATCCGTGATATGAGCAACGTTTTTTTTGAACATCTGGTTCAAAAGCGGCATCCACTGGTCCCGCTCATCCTCGAATTCAACCTGTCGCCCGGGCGGACCGTTCATTGGAGTTGGATGGCGCATCTCCTGGATCGAAGGACCCTGGAAACCATCCGATGCAAACCAAGGGCCTCGAGAAGAATTTCACGCATCCTGCTGGACGAACATAACCTGGGTAACCGTTATTGCTTCCATTTCGAGGAACCGCCCCGGCGTCTAGCCCTTATCGATGGGCATACGCTCGAAGAACTAGTCTGGCATACGGGCATTGCCCTGAATGCGCAGAGGATTCTGAAGACCGTCGACAGAGAGTCCGTTCTCAAACTCAAGAAGGCCCTTGGTGAGAAAGGATATCTGTTCGCTGTCAAGCGGGCGCCGTTTTTGCTTGGGCCGGTTATCCCTCTTTCGGATGGCCCCTGTTCAATTCCCGATCCCAGGTCCCACATAATGGTTTGTGGAACAGCCTGTCTTGCTGCCAGCCTGGCCGATGCCCCTCAGGCTTTGAAGGATCGGCTCCGGCTGAAATTGCCCAGGAACTATGCAAACTACTTCAGACATCGGACAAACCCCGTAAGGAAGGAGATCGCATGGTCGGTACTCCGGAAGATATTGCTGAAAGAGGTGGCACAACAGTGGGCCCCCTGTTTCTCGTCCACCGTGAAGGGCTTCGGACAGCCCGAGGCACAAAGGTCCTCAAGGCTCGTCAATATACAACCTGTCTGAAGGCCGAAGAGATCATCCGCAAAGCCAACGATGCCGCCGAAGAAATCACCGCGCGGGGCCGAACAGCCTTTGCGGAGGAAAAGTCCAGGGGCTACCGGGAAGGTCTGAGGGAAGGGAAAATGCAGTTGGCGGAGCAAATGGTCGGAACCGCCGCCGCCACTGCACGTTATCTCGCACAATTCGAAGAAAAAGCCGTCGAATTAGTCATTTCGGCCCTTCGGAAAATCGTTGGAGAGATAGACCCCGCGGAGCGGATCGTCCAGGTCGTACGAAACGTACTGGCCTTCGCAAAAAATCAGCCACAGGTCTCTTTGAGGATCTGCCCGGCCGAAGCGGACAGTCTCAACGCCTCACTGAACGACATCATGACGGATTTTCCGGCTATCCGCTTCATCGATGTCGTTCCGGACGGTCGTCTGAAAGAAGGCGGCTGCATCCTGGAAACGGAGATGGGAGTGGTCGACGCCGGTGTGGACGTCCAGATCGAAGCGATACGGCGCGCCCTTATAAACGCCCTCAAGCGGTAATCATGGAGTTTTTCGTGCAGCACGAAGAAACCGTCGCGCCCTCCTTGGAATCTGTCGACAAAATTCTTGCCGCCGCCTTGAAAGAGGCGGTCTCCGTGGAGATCAAGGGTCGGGTCACTCAAGTCCTGGGAACGATCATCAAAGCCGTGCTCCCCAGTGTGAGGATCGGGGAGATCTGCCTTCTTCGGAACCCTTTCGAAGACAGGGGCCTGCAGGCGGAAGTCGTTGGCTTTTCCAAACAGGCGGCCCTGCTGACCCCCCTTGGAGAGATCGGAGGAATCTCCTCTTCAACGGAGGTCATCCCGAGCGGCAAGTACCACACGGTCCCGGTAGGACCGAGACTTCTTGGCAGGGTCTTGGACGGGTTGGGAAATCCGATGGACACCGGGAGGCTTGGACCGGTTGAGGCCCAGGATCATTACCCGGTCTACGCGGAGCCTCCGTCCCCGCTGACTCGCCGATTCATCACAAAACCGATGCCGATGGGGCTGAGGGTGATAGACGGACTGCTCACCTGCGGTGAAGGTCAGCGCATGGGGATCTTCTCAGCCGCTGGAGTGGGGAAAAGTCGTCTCCTGGCAATCCTGACCAAAGGCGCCGAAGCGGACGTCAAAGTATTGGCCCTCATAGGCGAACGCGGCCGTGAAGTGCGTGAATTTCTAGAGAAGGACCTCGGTAATGAAGGTATGCGGCGAGCGGTAGCGGTGGTTTCGACCTCCGACAGGCCCGCCATGGAACGACTTAAGGCCGCCTACGTGGCAACGACCATAGCGGAGTATTTCCGCGATCAGGGCAAGAGCGTACTCTTGCTGATGGATTCCGTAACCCGGTTTGCCCGCGCGCTGCGAGAAATAGGACTCGCTGCAGGCGAACCGCCGACGCGGCGAGGGTTCCCCCCTTCCGTCTTCTCCACTCTGCCGCGCCTCATCGAACGCGCGGGGCAATCCGATAAGGGCTCCATCACAGGATTGTACACCATCCTTGTCGAGGCCGACGACATAAACGAACCGGTGGCCGATGAGATGCGGGCCATCCTGGACGGGCATATCGTCCTGTCGCGGAAGTTGGCCGCCGCCGGCCATTACCCGGCCGTCGACGTCCCGGGAAGCCTGAGCCGCGTCATGGGCAGCATCGTAGATGCCAATCACAGGGCGGCCGCCGCCCGACTGAGGGAACTGTTGGCAAAATATCAGGAAATCGAGCTTCTCGTCAAAATCGGTGAATACAGAGAAGGGTCCGACCCGGAGGCCGATACGGCCATTCACAAGATAGAAGCGATCAACCGTTTTCTGCGCCAGGATTCGAGTGAACGGATTTCTTTTGAAGACACCGCGACCCGGCTGAAGGAAATCGCATTTCAATGAGCACCACCTCCTTCGACGTTTTATTGCGTGTCCGAGATCTCCGTGAGAGCTCTGCCGCTAACCTGCTCAAAAACCGTGCAGCGACCTACGCGCAAACCCAAGAGAACGTCCGGCGAACACAGGAAGGGCTGAAGAGCTACCGCACCTGGCGGATAGAAGAGGAATCCGGTCTATTCCGCCAGATAACAAACCGGCGTGTGACGGTCCGCGGACTGGCCGACCTCAAAGGACAGGTTCACTCGCTCCGTGAAAAAGAGATGATCCTGGAGGAATCTGCAGCACAGGCGGAAACCAATCGGCAGACGGCGCAAGAGGCACTGAATGAGGCAAAAAAGGCCTATTTCGTCTCCGTCAGGCAAAGGAAAAAGTTAGACGGGTACGAAGCCGTTTTGAGAGAAGCCATGCGAAGGGAGAGTGAACGGCTGGAAGAGGTCGAGATGGAGATCTTCCAGCGCTCCAGAATTCGCATCCTTATGGAGGATCCCCATGAATTGGCATAACACATCCGGCCCGACAGGCTGTAAATGGGACAAACCGGCAAGCACCCGTTGCATCCCCCATGCAAAACCAATATACGATGCCCCGCTCGATGCCGCGGATATCGAGCGGTTCCAAACCGCCATGTCCGAGCACCCGCCGCAATGCGCCTCATCGGCTCATACGGCCTCGCCCCCAAACGACCGAGATATTGCACCACACAGTCAACCCACCACGGATAATGGCTTTGCCTCTGATCGGAAAAAGCCCTCCGCTTCCTCCTCCAGGGCTTCTGACCATCATCCAAATTTGCAGGATACGCCTGTTCAACTCTCCTCACCGACCCCGTACGGTGTATTCCCTAATCAAGCCACAGGCACGGAAAACGCATTCACTCCGGACTCCGGCCACCGCTCCCCGGACTGCCGAGGACAGTATTCGCAGGCTGCGGCAACGCATCCTCAACCCCCGCTTTACTCGGTGTACCGATCCACCTTTTCAGAATGTTTTCAGGATGAATACCGGACAGTCGCACCAACCCCTCTGTTTGCAGCCTTGCCCCCTATCACCTCCGGCAGTGATGGGAAACCCTCGATGAGCCTTTTCCGTGGTCCCACGGGCAGGCGTCCCTTTCAGGAAGGGGCGGACCCGATCACCATGGAGAACACCGACAGATCTTCATCAGGACCCCTTTCCGGACCTGAAAAAGGAAAACCGAACTATACGTCCTCCATGCCCGGGAGGCGAGAGGCTTTTCCCGGAAGTGAAAAAATGGAGCTCTCCTCTCATTGCAGCACCATGCAGTGTGGCAACTCTTCGGAACCGGTCATCCGAAAGCCCCTCTTCCGCGCTGGCAGGACCCAGGCCCTGTCACCCGACAGCCCAATGCCCGAAAACAGGCCCATGGACCCGGGCGGAGTCGCAATGGCCATTCTTTCCTCATTCCTGGGGACAACCCGAGGCTCCGTCTTGTCGCAGTTGCCTCCCACCGAAGCGCAAACCTCTTTGGAAGTTCTGGTTCATCAGATCGCCGATCGGATCGGGGTACTCCGGGACAGGCCCGATGGACAAGAAGAGGTACGCATCACGCTCAAGGATGCCTATATCGTAGATACCGAGATCCGCATCCGTATGGATGCGGGAAGCCTCCAGGTGGGTCTCCTGACAACCTCGTCAGATGCCCATGCGCTGCTTTCAGCGGCCGCAGGAGAACTCGCGCACATATTGAAAAACCGCATTGGAGAAAATATATCTGTCAGCATCCACTACTCCGAAACACCGGAGGATCGACCAAGCGGGCAATCGAGTCATCAGCACCGGCAACATGATCCGCAGGAAAACGAATGAGAAGACTTACACGATCGACGCGGTGCCGGTCGTGCGATGGCCTTCTAAACAGTGGGATTGAAAGAGGCCTATCGAACGAGCCCGATTCAATCACGATAGGACCAGTGACAAAGACATGAAACACGATGTAGTCGCCCTGCGTATTGAAACATTCTCTCAGGAAACAATCTTTCTGTTGAACAAGATCTTCAGCAGGTGTGACCAGTTGTTTTTCATGCTAGGAGATCATCCCTGTCGTGTTGTACTTCCAGCGCATAACCACCTCTTGCAGGAAGAGGTATACCTAAAACTCTCAATAGAAAGATCCGCTGTACTGATGGGCCTCGGCCCCTGCTTTCCACCCCGCTGGACGGAAACTCTATACGACTGGGAAACTTTCAGTGAGATGCCCGAAAAAACAAGAGGAATATTGATCGAAGCGGCGTTGGAAGATCTGTTCGATCGTTTCGAGACATGGAGCGGCCTGCGTGTGGAGGTTCGTCAGGTCCTCTTCAGGGAACAGGTTTTTAATGAGACAAGGAAGCCGACTGGTATTCCGCGAGGGCCTGTAAAACTGGATTTCGAGTTCGTGCCGGAAAGCGGCGGCATCACGAATGAAAACCAAACCATCATGGGACGTCTGCATCTGGAAATGGACGCGTCCCAGTGGATCGACCCGCTGCTGGAACACATTCCCCGGACGGTTGGCATGGCATGCGACGGTATCCCCTTGAGGTTAGTCCTCCTCGTGGGCCGCACCCGCCTCACACTTTCCGGGCTCAGAGAAATAGAACCGGGAGATGTCATTTTACTGGATGAACATGCCCCGAGCGGCGACGGAAGCGTTGAGATCTGCCTTGCGCCCCGTCTGTCCTTTCAGGCTCATTTGAACGGCCGCACCGTCACAGTGCGCAGACTCGTAAGAGGATTTATGGAAAAAGACCATTTCGATGAAATCGCCGAATCCGATGACGACCTCGAAGACCAAGATTTCGAAAAAATCGAGGATAGCGATGAGGTCCCTGCCGCAGAAATAAATGACATCATGATCGGGCTGACGTTCGAGGTCGGCCGCAAGACCATCTCTCTTGGGGAACTGATGCATCTGCACCCGGGCTACACCTTCGAGTTGGAGAACCCTCTGGACAAACCAGTTGCCATCCGTGCCAACGGGAAGCGGATCGGCTGGGGGGAACTGGTAGGCGTGGCCAACCGAATCGGCGTCCGAGTCTTGACGTTTCTAAAGAACAATGATGAACGAGCTTCCTGACATTCTGTATGTCATTGCAACACTCGCCTTTTTGGGCCTGGCCCCCTTCCTGGCGGTGATGGTGACTTCTTTCGTCAAACTGGTGGTCGTATTCGGACTTCTCAGAAACGCCCTCGGCATCCAGCAGATTCCTCCCAATATGGTCATCAACGGACTGGCGATCATTCTTTCTTTTTATATCATGGCACCGGTTGCGGATGAGTGCTGGACGGCGATGCAGCGTCAAGACGAGATCCAAAAGGATTTCAAGACCACCATTCAGGCAGCGGTGGAAGGGAAAGAACCCTTGCGTCGCTTTCTGCTAAAACATGCAAAAGAAAAAGAACGCCTCTTTTTTGTGGAATCGGCCAAGACAATCTGGCCGAAAGAGAAGGCAGCAACACTCAATCCCGACGACTTGATGGTTCTCATACCGGCCTTTACCGTCAGCGAACTGACATCGGCCTTCCAGATTGGCTTTCTGCTTTATCTGCCTTTTGTCGCGATAGATCTCATCATCTCCAACATTCTTCTGGCTATGGGTATGATGATGGTCTCCCCCATGACGATTTCACTGCCGTTCAAACTCCTGCTCTTCGTCCTGCTGGACGGTTGGGGGAAATTGATTCACGGGCTTATTCTGACCTATCGCTGATGGACCGCGCAGCCGTTTACGGCATCGCACCGGATGACTTGGCCTTCAGTGGACCATTGAGCGCTACTGGCGGTGTTTGGAAAGGCAAACGCCTCTGACTTCGGATCAGGATGGGGAAAACCGTCTATAAAATGCAACAGGATGAGGTTCCAGATTTCATGACGATCCTCGATTGCACAACTCAAGCCTTGATACTGGTGCTGCTTCTGTCCATGCCGGCCATCACTGTAGCCGCGGTAGTGGGCATTATCGTGAGTCTGCTTCAGGCAGTCACGCAAATCCAGGATCAGACCCTGTCTTTCGCCGTCAAGCTCATTGCCATCATCGTCACGCTGATCGTTACGGCGCGGTGGGTCGGTTGGGAACTCCTGCACTTTTCGGAGAACCTTTTCACCCTCTTCCCGACCATAACCGGCTGATGGATATCACTCCCCTAAAACAGATCCTGCTGACCTTCATGGTTTTAACCCCGAGGCTTCTGGCAGCTTTTTCCATCCTGCCTTTTCTGAACCGGGAGGTGATGCCAGGACTAGCCCGCAACAGCGTCGCCCTGGTGTTCGTCCTGATCCTCTATCCGATGGGGGCACCTATTACAGCAGGGAATTTGCCGGCTTATCCTCTGCTGGTTGCGCTGGTTGCCAAAGAGGTGTTTCTTGGTTGTCTGCTGGGTTTCCTCGCCGGAGTCCTCTTCTGGGCGGCGGAAGGCATAGGAACTTTCATCGACAATCAACGCGGGGCCGGCATGGGAGCCTTTTTCGACCCCATTTCCGGATCTCAGACCTCCTCACTCGGAACACTCCTGCTTCAACTGATCACTGTCCTTTTCTTCTCAGGAGGAGGATTCTTACTGCTCCTCGGCGTGATCTACGAAAGTTACCGCGTATGGCCTGTCTTTTCCTTTTTTCCGCATTTGACGGCGGGCTTTTCCGATTTTTTTCTGGCGCAGGCGGACCGCATCATGCGCCTGACCGTCCTCCTGGGCGGGCCGATCGTGATCGTCATGTTCATCAGCGAAATAGGACTGGGGCTCATCAACCGTTTTGCACCCCAGCTCAATGTCTTTTTCGTATCCATGCCCATTAAAAGCGGGATAGCCGTTTTTCTTTTGATCCTTTATGTGAGGTTTATCGAGGTGTATTTCGAGGAGGAATTCCTTGGATTCAAACACCTGCTCGAGGAGTTGTCGACCTGCATAGAAGGCCCGGTTTAGCATGCGCCGGCCGCCCGGTATTCGCTTCGGCCCGACCGGGCGCTTTTGCGGAGAACCGCGACGACATCGGGGGGCGTCCATGCTCATCCCAGAGACAAACGGTCCCCCCTTGGAGGCCTACCCCATTTGCCTAGCGAGTATCCATCCGGAAATGATTTCCCTATAGAACCCAGTTTCCAATCCGGAAATGAGGATTTTTGGCCAATATCAAGGAAATCAAGCGCTTGCGCGGAGGCGACCTAGTGGTCGCCGCACAAGCAAACGTGCAGATTGACGCCGAGATTGGCCAAAAAGACCATTTCCGGATGGAAACTAGCGAGGGAGGTATTTAGCCTGAAATGCAAACGAAAACGGAGCATCCTACCCCAAAAAGACTGCGAGACGCCAGGAAGAAGGGCCAGGTCGCAAAAAGCAGGGAGATCGGATCCGCGGCAGCCATAACAGCCGCCTTCTGTGTCCTGTGGGCCGGCTATGATACCTTCTTGGAACGGGCAAAAGAAATGGTCCTGCTGCCGCCCCGCTTTTATGAACTGACATTCACCGAAGCCCTGAAACGGACTTTCGACGGAACCCTCCAAGCCTTTATCAGCCTTTCCCTGCCGATCCTTGGAGCGGTTTTCGGTCTGCTCGTTCTGAGTCACTTCATTCAAGTGGGGGGTCTATTTGCGATGGAACCTGTCAAACCGAACCTGGCGAAACTCAACCCGGTGGACGGATTCAAGCGGCTCTTTTCCATCGAAAATTTTGTCGAACTATTGAAATCGACGGGCAAAGTCTTGATCCTGACCCTGCTGTTCAGCGTGGTGATCAAGGAATCCGTGAACCCCCTGATGCTAGCGCCCCGTTTCGGGCTGAGCGGCCTGTTGGCCGTCCTGAACGATGTTCTCAAACAGCTGGCGGCCTGCACCATCGCTGCCTTTCTGACCGTCGCGCTCCTGGATTACTTTTTCCAGCGGTCCCGGCATATCAAGAGGCTGATGATGACCCGGGAAGAGGTCAAGCGCGAGTACCGGGAAATGGAAGGTGACCCGATTCTGAAAGGTCGGCGGAGAGAACTTCATCGCGAATTGGCCATGGCCGACACCCTCGAAAAGGTCAAAAAGGCGACCGTGCTCATCACCAATCCAACGCGACGGGCGATCGCTCTTTTTTACGATCCGGAAAAGACCCGACTGCCGGTCGTTACAGCCAAAGGCGAAGACCTCCTCGCCAGGCGTATGATCGAGGTCGCCCGAAAGGAGGGCGTTCCCATTATGGAGAACATACCGCTGGCCCGTGATCTCTTCGAGCAGGGGCGCCTCGATCAATATATCCCCCAGTCGTTGATTCAACCCGTAGCCGAGGTCTTGCGATGGGTCAAGAAGATCAAGGAAGGACGTTAGGGGCTTTGATCGGCTTTCGAGACCATTCGAGACCTCTTCAACGCATGATCAAAGCAGAACGAACACGTCTCATCCGCACAAACGTCAATGCATGATGCCCCTATCTTTGTGCAAATTCTGACTCTCTTGATCCGCAGAAGGCATCAAATGGCACCCACTCAAACCGGTATGTTTCTTGCTTGGATGTTCATTGCCGGCGTAATCCGGGTTCCCCTTGAAAAACTGCCGATTCCCTATTGCAGAGGTGAAAAATGATTTCGTACGACAATGTTCATGCCATCCCTTTGAGTAGCGTATCGCCAAACAGCGCTCGTGAGCCGGCAACACCGGCTGGAGCCACTCTAAAAACACACCTCAAGACAACGGATCCTCCCAGTTCCCCGGCCTTCGGTCATCCGCCCTCCCTGCCGGCCGGCCCCACACCGCCGGTGCTCGAGCATCCGGTTGTCGATATGGCGGACATGACCCTCGCTCTTCTGCTGCTTCAGGACTCCCTGGCCAAACAAACCCTCGAAACCGGCCGTATCATGGCCGACCATCATCGCCGGGAGATGGAGCGCAGGCAGGCAGAGCGCGTGGATAAATTCAACGAGTGGATGGAGAAGCTGGAAGAAGCGAAAAGCAAGATTCAATCAGCAGGCTTTTTCGGGCGCCTGGGCATGGTGCTCAAATCCTTTTTCAAGGGCGACTTCGAAGACGCAGGGAAGAAACTGGAAGAAGCCTTCAAAGAAAACCCTGTTACCGGCGGATTATTCAGCGCCACCGCCATACCGCTCCTTATCGGGGGCGGACCGTTAGGGCTCGTCACTGCCGCGGCCCTATTTGCACCGGAAATCATGAACGACCCCGCGGTCCAAAAAGCCATGGTAGAAAGCTACGCCAAGACCTTCAACATGAGCCACGAGGACGCGGGAAAGGCGATTGCCATCTTCACCACGACCGTAGGCGCCCTCTGGGCGGTGGGCAGTGGATCTTCGCCGGTGGTCCGAGGCACGATCGTTGGGGCGTTCCAGGGTGAGGCAGCCTATAAGAAATATGACGCGGACACCGCACAAGCGGATGCCCAGGAAAAAGAGGCCGCGCTGGATCAGGTAAAGGCAGATCAAGAGTTCACTCAATCCCTCGCGGAAACCCACTTAGAACTTATGAAAACGATCATCGAAAGCCTGTCGCGTAACCTGCGCACAACGATGGAGATCATCCAGCTCGAGGCCGAAACCGCCCAGAAAGTCAATCAGGCCATCGGTGCGGCGAAAAGAATCTGACAACCACAGCTTCGACATGGAAAGGAGTCAAAGACATGATCGGACCGTTGGAAAAACCTTTTACTCATGCCCACTCGACCATCCCCGGCGAAAATCCGCGTGGGAAGGTCCTCGCGGGATACTCGCGCCCCCCGGTGGCGCATGAACCGGCCGGCCTGCCATCCCCAAGCGAAACACCCGGATACCGCGGTCTAGATCCAAAGCTCCCCAGCCCTGATGCAAATCAGTCGGCAGACCCTCACGCATTCAGCAACAGCCTGCATCATTTTTTTGATCTGGCACTCCTGTTTCATCAGATGGCGAGAGAGATGACGCCTCAGGATATTCAGCAGGTCGTGGATGCAGCCATTCAAAGGAGGACCCTGCTGACCGAGGCAGCTCAAAAAAAGGAAGACGGCGCCGACATCCTTCAGAATTATGCCACCGACGCGCTGGCCGTCAGCATCGCAGGGGCATCTTTCTCTCTGGGCGGAGAGAAAACGGCCGCCCTGGCTCAAAGCATGAGCAGCACATCCCAGGCGGTTTCCAGCATCGGGCAGGCAAAAAATCAGACCGAGCTGGCCAAGGGCGACAAACAAACAGCGCAGGCTGAGTACACGCGCGCGCAGCAGGATATGTCGAACGCCTTCTTCCAGTCCTTTAGCCAGACGGCCCAGTCCATCAGACGGTCTCTGGGGGAAATGCTCCAGGCCGAGCTGGCCGCCAAACAGGCCGTAGGAAAGATCTAAAGCAGGATAACTCCGAATGAAAAGCGGAGAGAGTCGGCCATGACCCAAGAGGGGATAAAGGATTATGACGTCACCGATCGACAACACCGGGAATCCGCAAATCAAAAGCCAGGAAAATCTTTTGAAAGAACCGGCCGATTCCACAGATCGGATGGGTTCCGAGTGGAAGAATTATGACGTTCGCAGGGCATTCCACAAAGAGCTTCCCGCCTGGAAAGGTGTCCTGTTCAGGGTGCTCTTGGATCACACGGGACTTCCCGTAAATCCGGATCGAGGCTACAAAAGCAAGGCCTCCGATTATACATGGAAGTGGCGAAACATTGGGATTCATTCCGAGTACGCCGCGGCCTCCTGCCTCCTGAACCTGACCTCTTTGCCCGCTTTCTTTCCCTTGCAGCCGAACAATGCCTATCCTGGCGGGCAAGATTGGGGCGCTCAAAACCGCCCGCCTTATAGAGGACCTATTGCGGACAACAGGTGGAACGAGGTCGATTTCTCGGAGACGCCCAGCCTCTCACAAACGGGTAATGAATTCAATTTGTCTGAAGATTTAGAAGATTTCGATTCCTTGCAGAACACCGGCCACCCAAGGAGGGTTCCGAATCAGATTCATGGGGCTGATGGCCCGGATGGGGACATGGGCCATTCCAACGAAATAGATAAGGAACCGATTTCGTTTGGCGATTTGGAGAATATCGATCCCTCAAAAAAGACAATCCCCCCACAAGATAATCATAAATGAAAGGCGCCCACTCCCTTCAGCAAGGATCCGATTCAGTCTGATGACTCTGATGGACTCGATTCCAAGCGACAAATCAATTAGGGCTAAGATGATTGAGCTTCTATCTGACAGACTGATCAGGATGACGGTCAACTGATTTTGCCAACCTTTTTTTTGAAGGCCGTTATGACGCTCCATCCCTTTTATAAAGAACGGACAGCCGCATTGGAGCGGATCATGCGGGAGCGGGACAAAATCGATCGCCGCTTCTGTGAAATCAGGAAGCGGGCGATCAAGACCGTCCTCAGCCTGGACGCAGACATCCCGTGGAAAGATCTGCCGGAAACCGCTTTGAAAGAGCTCATCCTTTATGGATTCGCCCCTCCCGTTGAATCACCAATTGGCGAAGACGGCGCCGCGCATCCCGAGTCCGGATGGGAGCTACGGGGCGGATTTTTTCGAGGCACCAGGATATGAGACGGGCAAGGTTCAGGGACATCCAAGGAAGACTGGCGAAGAGCGCAGACACAAGCGGTCGAGCCGAACCGGTTAGAAATACATCCGATGACGTATGCGAACAGCCACTCCATCAGAACGGAGATGCCCTCGCAGCAGAAACGCAAAACCCCTCGCTACGAAGCGCTTACCCCGGATCAACCCGAAAAGGGGCAGCCCGATCGGACGGCGGCATCGAGGAAAACGTCCTCGAGACGATTTACGCTTTGGGCTATAGCCTTTATACCCAGGCAAGGTATCCCGACGCACAAAAGATCTTCGCGCTGCTCGTCCTCGTGAACCCCCATGTCTATAAATACTGGTTCGGCCTCGCTTCCTGCAACCAAATGGCCGGACATCCGGAATTGGCTGCAGCCGCCTATTGCTTCGCCACCCATACGGAACCCAGTAAACCGGATGCCCATCTGCACCTGGGCCTGTGCCTCCTGGGGCTGGGCGATCGAAAGGCCGCCCGGGAAAGCCTCCGGAGGGCCGCCGACGCGGCTCGAAATGACAAGAACGGTCTTCTGGAGCAAAGGGCCGTTCTGATCCTGCAGACCCTCGACTCCGCTAAACCAACTGGAGGATAAAGCAATGGGAATCAGTCTCTGCACTATGGCCGATCCTTACCGGGTCCAAATGCACAGTGCCGTTGAAGGCAAACCTGTCGTCTATCCCCCCGGTTACGCCTTCGGAGACGGGACCTACTGGTATAACGGCATGCGCCTGACCATCGATAAACTGCCCGACGGCCTCGGCCTTTCCAATGGCCTGTACGTGTACCAAGGCGAAGAAAAGGACCGCTCGTTTTTCCCCGACGGATATGCCCTCAATCGCTACTTGGATGGACTGGCATTCAAATGGGGGGACGGTTATGTCGGTCTGGGGAATCTGCCCCCGGGTCAAATCGTAGAAGGCTACGGGTACGAAGGCCGCTGGTACAAATGGGACAACACCTTGACGCAGGCCCCACCGGACGGCTGTCTTCTCTCAAACGGAAAATATTTTTATAAAAAGGAAGAATATTGTCTCGATGAACTTCCCAAGGGTGCGGTCTTTTACAGCGGAACCTATGTATGGGCGGATGAGGCGGGACAACCGTGCCTGATGCATCTTTGGGAACTCCCTGATGGGGCGATTCTCGACAACGGCAAGTTCGTCTATCACAGAGAGGAAGTCGAATTGGCCTCGATTCCCGATGGTCTGGCCCTCTCCGATGGAATGTTCAAATGCACCCTCCCCGACTCCGTACCCCCAACCGCCGGGAAACGAGATATCGAGGGGCGCATGTACCTTGCCGACGGCACATTCGTACCCAAGGATCGGTATGTCTATAACGGCCGAATTGTCAGCCTTCTTGAAATACTCCTGCTCTTTCGCATGGACGCGATTCAGGAAGCCAACGAAGCGTTCATGCAGTATTACGACAAGGTCCGAATCACAAACGATCATATTCGTGTGCTGAACGAATACATGGAAATGCTGCGCGCCATAGATCCGGATATGGACGGCAGGCGAACATGGCTTGGCGCAAATGGATGGGTCAAAGGCCTGAACAGTCAAGGCGAAGAAGTGACCCTCAATTTCCATGATTGGCTTGGAGAACTCGGTCTGTCGCAGGCGCTGAGAGATGGTGAAATGGAGGTTTGGGACGATGCCTCGAACACGGTAAACTGGTGGGAAGGGAGGCTGGAAGGGTTCAAGCTGAGCATCGAGGGCAAGATCAATGAATTCAACATGCAGAACGAGGAGGACACGATTCTGCTCAATCAGCACAACAACGATAAACAGACCCTGGTACAGATGTACACATCCGACATACAAAAATGGCTACAGGGACTTCGGGGCAATCTGGCGGTCGGCGGTTGACAGGCACCAGCCGCCTGCGCCTGATGCCCGATCTGCCATCGTTCACTCTTGGATCCCGGACGCTATCGGGCAGGTAGGGTAATGCGACCCAAGGGCTGGACGATGATCTCCTGGGTCAACTCCTGATGTGAGAGCACGGGCAAGTCCGGCAGATCCAGTTCCACCATCTTCTTGACATAACGCCTGATATCCATGGAAACCAAAAGTACGGGTTTCTGAGCCCTCCTGCCGATATCCCCTACCTCCGTCCTGATTGCATCGATAAGTGCCCTTGCGGCACTCGGATCAAGGGCCAGGTAACTGCCTCCCGAAGTCTGCCGAATGGCCTTGCGTATCGTTTCCTCGGTGTCCAGATCGAAGAGGTAAACCGCTAAGAGATTCTGCCCCATGCTGTATTTGTAGCTGATATAGCGGTTCAGACTCATCCGGACGTACTCTGTCAGGAGGATCACATCTTTTTCCTTTTGCCCCCATTCAATCAGGCTTTGAAGGATGCTCCGCAGATTGCGGATGGATATGCCTTCCTGAACGAGACGCTGCAGGACCTCCGTGATTTTCGGCAGGGACAGGACACGCTGGCTTTCCCGAACCAACTCCGGAAATCGCTCCTCCATCCTCTCCATTAAATATCGCGTCTCCTGGAGGCCGATGAACTCGGAGGCATATCGCTTGAGCACCAGCATAACGTGATAAGTAACCACCCGAACCGGGTCCATCCACGCCACCCCGGCCTGATCGAGCCGGGAACGAAGACCCTCCTCGACCCATATATTGGGCATATCCGGGAGGAAGGTCTTGCCTGCCTCACAAGCGATCCCTAAAACCCGAAGATGCTCCTCCATCTCCCTTACCAGAAGTCTGCCCGAAGGCAGCACCCCCTCCGAAACAGGGATGTCATGCAGGAAAACCATGTAATGGTCCTTTTCGATCGTATCGCTGAATCGGATGGTAATTTCGGGAAAAGGGACACCAAGGTCGAAGTAAAGGGCTCTGCGGACCTCTTTCAGATTGCCCTGCAGCGCTTGAGGCTGGATCATTGCCCTCAGTGAGGAGGCCAGCCCAACCGAAAGGGGTGTTGTAAGAGAGAATGCCGCTACCCTGTCGGTACGGTCCTCGATCTCATCTTCTGCGTCAGAGATCCCATCATCTTCGAACTCCGCCTTCTGAAGCGGTTTGGAGGGAGCACGTCTAAACGCAAACCCCGCGAAGCCGATCAACAAGCCTAGCGTAATGAACTGCCACTTGGGAAAACCGGGGACCAGGGCAAAGCAGCAAAGCAGCACGCCGCCCAGCAGCAAGGCCTTCGGCTGTCCCAGAATCTGCGTCCCAATCTCGCCTCCGAGGCTATCCGATTTTTCCGAAGAAACACGCGTCACAATGATCCCGGCCGTAACGGAAATAAAGAGGGCTGGAATCTGACTGACCAGCCCGTCCCCGATCGTCAGGATCGAGTAGGTCTGCACCGCCCTGCCGAGGTCCATCCCCTTTTGCAGAACACCGATCGCCATCCCTCCCAGGATGTTCACCACAATGATGATGATGCCGGCGATGGCATCCCCCTTCACAAATTTCATGGCGCCGTCCATGGCACCGTATAGCTGACTCTCCCTCTCCACGCCTCGCCGTCTTCGCCTGGCATCGGTCATATCGATGACGCCGGCCCGCAGATCCGCATCGATACTCATCTGCTTGCCCGGCATAGCGTCGAGGGTGAAACGGGCCGAGACCTCAGCGACCCTTTCCGACCCTTTGGCGATCACCAGAAACTGGACAATCGTGATGATCAAAAAAATGGCCCCTCCGACGACAAAATTTCCGGCCACGACAAAATTTCCGAATGTAGAAATGATCTCACCGGCATCGGCGTTCAAGAGGATCAAACGGGTGGAGGTGATGTTGAGCGAAAGTCTGAAGAGGGTCGTAAACAGCAGGATACTCGGAAAGGTTGAGAGGGAAAGTGCCGAGGGGATGTACATAGCGACCATGATCAGGGTCACCGCCAGACCGAGATTCGTGGCGATCAGACCATCGAGCAAAGGGGTCGGCATGGGAAGGATCATCAGTGCGATAATCGCCACCACGAGGGTCGCGAGGACGATATCGTTGTACCGCGATGCCTTTAGGAGAATGTGCTGCAAACTATTCAGTTTCACGTGCATGTTCGGAACTTCTCCTGAACAGGGGTTCCCATCCGGTGATGCCCGGTTCCTTCGCAGGCTTCGCCCGCTCAGTCCCGCCCCTTCGGGGGCCCGGGTTCACCCTGTCTCTGCCGCCGTTTAGAGGCTTGATCGGGCGACGGGCTGCAGTTCACCTTCATCCCAACCAACGGATTTCGTAAAGATTGACAAAGCATCCCTGATTTTCGAATAAGGACTGGGACGCGCCGGATGATCACTTCCGGAGATGGACCAGATAGGCATTCAGGCACTCACAGGCATTTTCCTCCTCTCCGAGACTGCGGTAGGCCAAGGTCTTCAGCAAGTAGCCCAAGGCTTGGCGATTCCGCTCCTTTTCCAGGAGGAGGAAGGCCTCTGCGGCTGCAAGGGACCGCTCATATTCGCCGGTCATCAGATACGCATAACTCAGGGACTCCACGAAGCGAGCCTCCTCGGGAAAAAGTCCCACGAGTGCTTGAAAAAGGATGCGGGCCTTTTCTGCCTTTCGATGGGAAAGGAAAAAATAACCGAGCACGGCCAATGCTTCTTTTTCTCTTGCATTCATCGATCGGTCCCGGGCGTTTCACCCCTTCAGCAGGATGTTCCGGCAGGCAACAAGGTACTCGTCGAGCATCAAATGCTCCTCCATCAAGGCTATCGCCTCGCGTACACTTCTTCGGGACAGATGCCGAAGCTCCCTGACGGACATTTCCCGCAGGGCGCGGGCGGCGCCTGCAATCGCCTCGCGGTAACACTCCGACCTCAAGATATCCGGTTCCAGGGTCACTGGTTTCAATGACGTCAGGAGGCGGGAATCCAGAGAACGGTCCGGGAAAAGGCCTTCCAGGCGACCGAGTGGCGGATCTTCACTCGGGATAGGCCGCGCAGCCGCCGGATCGAAGCGGACCTTTCCGGCGGTAGACCCACTGTAAATCCTTTGCTGAAAGACGTTTTGAACAATATCTGAATGGTCCGGAATTCGAGGCATCCGCTTCTCTCCCCTGCTCGACGACCCTGGTCGTCACTCAAACGAACTTGTGCTCCCTATGTGTGCTCGACTCAAAAGACCATCAGTCAGCGAGATTTCTGCACAGGATAGGCCTTCCACCAGAATGGTCGACTCCCCTCATCGGCCGCGACGTGATTGAAGCGCTTGCTCCTTTGCAATCTCCGAATCAAGGGCCTCCTGCATTCCTTTTAATAATTTTTGCCGGCCTTGCATATCCTTGCAGGCCTTGAAAGGAATCTCCCAGACCAGATAACGCAATTCCCGCAACAAATCGATCCTCGCTGCCGCACCACCAATCCCGAGGTCATTCAGGATAGCCAAGATCTCCTGACTCCCGACCGATGGGTGTATCGTCAACCCCATCAATCTGCCCATCAAGGCCCGCCCCGAAACGGCTGCCGGCTCACGGAACTGAGTCTGCATCCTTTTCACCAGACCTGTGCAGGCCCTTTGCATGTTCCCGAGGACCTCGAGATAATAAAGTCGGTCGATGATCGACCGGAGCTCCGCTCGATCTATCGAAGGCCCCCGAGACATCAGCTCGGCTCCGGCTGCCCTGATGAGGAAATCCATAGCCCGCTGAAAACCCTCCTCCCCATAGGCGTCCATCACGCCGCGGTAGGCCGAGTCGAGGTCTGTGAAGCCGAGTACCGCGCTGCGATAAAAATCACGCAGGCGCTGTACACCGGCAAATCCCTGCCCCGCAACCTCGAAGGCGGTTACGCTCGTGTTCAGCCCGGCCCGGACAGCCGGTCCCTGTTCCCGCACCAGGTGTTCCAGCGCCTCGGCCAAGGCGTTGCGCAGACCGCTCGATGACTCTCCTGCCGCAGCGGTGGACTCCAGGGCATGCAGCAACACAGCATACTGAATGGAAACATCCCTGAAAGAGAGCCTCACAACTGCAAGAATCTGCCCCGCGCTCACATCCCGCAGCGACCAGAGACGCGCCATGAATGCCTCGAGCTGCCTGCCTTTTTCAAAATCCGGCAGTCTTGCGAAGCAGTCCTCCGCCCCTTGCAGGAGTTCTGTTTGGCCGCTTGCCAACCGCACCGACCTGCGCTCGGCGAGGTGCTTTTCAACCCGTTCGCTGAAAGCGAACGAGACCTCCTCAGCGGCCTCGGCAATCATGGACTGGAAATCTTTAACCTGGACAACACGGCCCTCATGGTAGCCTTCTACGGACCTCGGGGGCTCCGGGGCAGTCTCCCTCACCGGCCCCCCTTGCATGCTACGAGCCCCATCGACTTGTTCGAACATGACCTCTGAAACCTTTTCCGCCCCTTACCAGCGGTGCGTCAGGCCCTTTATCAGGCCGTTGAAATCTTGAAATACACCACTCTCTGCGCAATGCACCGATACACAAGAAACCGACCCCGCCGAGGAAATAGACGGAACACGCGTGCCAATTCCGGAGCCACGCCCTGCACGCTCAGATGAATGCACATCATAGACCTTCAGATCGAGGGAAACTCCAGCCACGCCCTGCACGCTTGGATGAATGACATCAACCCCGGGTGCATGCATTCTCTGGATGGCCCCATCCATGCCCGTCCGATATCCGAATGTTTCTCGGGGAGCCGCCGGCGCTGAATAACTGGGAGTTTGCAAACTTGAAGCCATAACGCAATCAAACAGGACACAAATTTGCTAAAAGACGAGAAACGGAGTGATCCTCGTCTCATAACCCCGCTTTCGACTGCAAACAACTGGTGCCCCGCGGGTTGCCATGTCACATCCCCGAACCTGCGGCGGAAGGTCTGGCAGACGAACGAATGCATAACAAGCTGTGCGCAACGCAGCGGGAATTGTGCGACGTATGCCCGGCTGCCAGGCTTCGGATTTAGGGGAAGGAAACGCTCGAATGGATCTTCGATGGACTGCAGGCGATTGACCCGTGGGAGTCCTTATGACGATGTCCGCTTCCGTCGATGAAAGATGAGCGTGAAGCAAACCCGTTTCGCCCCTTGGGTCACGCCCTTCTGAAACCGCTGTTCCGTGAAAAAGCGCCTCTGAAAGGGGAGGTTAGAATGTAATCTCTTTCAGGCAGTCCTGCAAAGGCTGCAGGGAGGGGTCGTCCTGGACGGCGAGCCGCTGCCGGAGGGATGCCAGCGCAGCGGGGATATAGGCCTCGAAGAAATGCTTGCCTTTGGTCTTGCTGAGAAAGGAGAAAGCCCCCAAGATCTGCAGGTTCCGCTGCAGGGCCAGCCAGGGATAGGCCGCCGCCACCCCTGCGACGGCTTTCGGGCGAAGGTGATCGAGCCGCTTCAGGTAGTGCGCATAAACGTCGAACTGCACCGCCTCTGGCAGAGCCGCATACGGATCGATCAAGAGCGAAGCGAGATCGTACCCCAAGGGGCCGATCCGCCCCCCCTGCCAATCGATGAATCTCGGCCGATCCCCTGACCACATGATGTTGCGGGACTGAAAATCACGGTGCAGGAAAAACCGCTCGCCCGACTGCAAGGCCCCCGATGCGATCCGGTCGAAGGCGCCCTTCAAGCCGGGGCGATCAAGGCTCAATCCGAGGTATCCCTGGAGAAACGCGCGCGCGAAGTATTCCGCCTCGTAAGAGGAGGCCACATGCCTATCATAGAAAGGCGTCTGGCAGCACCATGTCGTCTGAAACCCTTGCGCACCGCCCAGCTGCATGTCCAGAAGCCGTTCCGCAACCTCGCAGTACAGCGGCAGCGGTGCAGCTCCGGCAAGGACCATTCCGTGCAGGGAAACATCCCCCAAATCCTCCAGGGCAACCCACCCCATCTCGAGATCCAAATCGAAGATCTCCGGCACGGGAGCTCCTTGCGCATAGAGGTGGCGGCCGATCTCGACGTAGGCTCGGTTCTCGATCCGGGCCGCCTCATCTGCCGGGGGGTTTACCATGATGACGCACCCGCTCCTGCCTCCAGCCAGAGACCTCAGGCGGCAGAACCGGCGGTCCGAACCATCACCTTTCAACAAGACGAAACGATCCGAATCAACGCCGCCCCCCTGCCGATCCAAAAAGGCCATGACGGCCGATTCAACAAACGATTCCATAGCCGCTCTACCGGATTGATCCGCACACCGGCCGCTCGATGCGCCTTCCCGCCGTCACGATGCTGTCCAGGACTTCGATGCCGGCAGCGACACTGACCCCTTCCCACAACACGCTGCGGCCAACCACCGCCTCCGCCTCCAGAACGGCCCCGGCGCCCACCACCGCCCAGTCCTCGAACCGCACCGAAGGATGCACCTGTGCATCCGGCCCCACGAACACCCGCCGCAACCCGACCCAATCGCGGTTGGCCGCCAGATACTCCGGGATGCTCCCGAGGTCCCGCCAGCGGTGGCCCGTGCTCAAAAATGCGCCCACTCCGCCCCCCTTCATGATCAGGCGGCGATAGCAGGCGACGATGTCCGCAAAGCCGGGGCCCGGAATCCTTTCGATCAAGCGCGGATCGAGCACATGAATACCCGTGAAGGCCAGCCGCCCAGGACGGGGAGCCGCTGAGATGTCGACAATGGTGCCTTCTGCGTCGACCGCCACCTGGCTATAGGGTTTGCACGCGTGCAGAACCAGGGATGCCAGCCTCCCGGCCTCACAATGGGCACGGTAGGCGGCCCGGAGGTCGATGTCCGTCAGGATGTCGCCGTTCAAAACGATGAAGGGCTCATCGTCCCAGAAGTCCGCCGTGTTTCGGATGCCGCCTCCCGTCCCGAGGATCTCCTCCTCGATCCTTACAGAGACGGGGATCCCCCACCCTTTCGCGCTCACATAGGCCTCGAGCTGCGCAGCCTTGTGGTGGGCATTGATGACCACGGCCTCAGCGCCGTGCCGCCTGAGATAATCCACATTGTAATCCAGAAGAGGCCGGTCTCCGACCGGCACGAGGGCCTTCGGACGATGGTCGGTCAAGGGACTCAGCCTCGTGCCGAACCCGGCGGCAAGAATCATCGCTTTCATGGGTGTTTTTTCTGTTGCAAAATATCCTTCCACGGAAAAAAATCAGCCTTGGGCAACGCGGACTGATTACCAAACCGGTTCCCAGACACGGATGCGCAATCCGTCCGGCGAGCCACGGCCTGACCGGGTTTACGAAAGGCATTCGCAGGCATTTGCCGGTCGATGACCGAAGCGACCCTTTCCCTGCGGCGTCAACCGAATCAAAGGGACAGACCGTCTTCACCCAACCCCATCAAAGGGACCTATCATGAACCATTCCACCCTGGAATTGAACGAGATCACCCTCCGCATTGGCCGCCTCTTCATGGCGGGGTTGCCCGGCACCACCCTCGATTCGGACACGAAGGCGCTCATCCGAGAGGCGGCCCTGGGAGGGATCATCCTGTTCGCCCGCAATATCGAGGGCCCGGAGCAATTGGCCGCCCTGACGAACGACCTCCAAACAGCCGCTCTGGAAAGCCAAGGCACCCCGCTCTTCATCGCCGTCGACCAGGAAGGGGGCCGCGTCGCCCGCCTTCAGGCACCCTTCAGCGTGTTCCCGGGAAACGAGGCTATCGGCCGAAGCCCCCAGCCGGAGGAGGCCGCCCGCGCCTTCGCCCGCACTACCGCGCGTGAAATGCGCCTCGTCGGGCTCAATATGGACCTCGCCCCCGTAGTGGACGTCCGAAGGGGAGAGGCCGAAAAGCACCTTGCCGGGAGGACGTTCGGAGAAGATCCAAACCAGGTTGGGCGGCTCGGTAGCCTGGTCATACGCGAGCTTCAGGCCAACGGCGTCATGGCCGTAGCCAAGCATTTTCCCGGCCTCGGCCGGACGGGCCGCGACCCGCATCTTCAGCTCCCCACCATCCCGCTTTCCCTCGCGGAGATGGAGGCCGTCAGCCTGCCGCCGTTCGCCGCCGGCATCGCTGCGGGAGTAAGCGGCATCATGAGTTCCCATGCCGTCTATCCAGCGCTCGACGAGGGCACACCCGCCACCCTCTCCCCGGCCGTTCTGACCGGGCTTTTGCGGGAACGTATGGGGTTCGAAGGCCTGATCATTACCGACGACCTCGAAATGGGGGCCATCACCGGCTCCTGGGGGGTCGATGCGGCCGCCGAACGCGCCTTTGCAGCCGGGGCGGATATCCTGCTCATCTGCCGGAATCAGCAGCGGGTCATCCAGGCCATCGACGCCGTGCAGGCGGCCCTCCTCGAAGGCAGGCTGTCCATGGAGCGGCTGCACGCAAGCAACCGGCGGATCGAGGCTGCGAAAGAGCGCTATCTCAAAACGACCGGCCCGGTCTCACTCCAGGAAGTCCGCCGCTATTTCGCCTGAGCTGGACGAATCCCAGCCGGAATCAACCGGGCTTGCCCCTTCACCCTGGCAGATGGACCATATGGCCTCCAGCAGCGGGGCGACCTGCACACGGTAGGACTCGGGCTCATCGCGGCCGGGATCATGGAAGGGGATGTGCCCCAGATAAGGAATCCCCCCCAGTTCGGCGATGATACCAGGGCTCGTTCCGGCTGCTTCATCGGCCTCGTCCCGCGCCCCGTTCGTGACAAAGCCCAGCACAGGCAGTCTCCGCGCCCGAAGGGCCTCCAGGGTCAAAAGGGTGTGGTTGATCGTCCCCAAGACGGGCCGCGCGACGATGAGCGCGGGCAGCGCCGTCTCCGCGATCAGATCGAGGACGAGGTAATCCTGCCTGAGCGGGACCATGACGCCCCCGATCCCTTCGACGACGATGGTCGAATACCGCCCGCGCAGCCTCCCGAAGGCCTCCCGGACCATCCCGAGATCGACCTCGCGGCCCTCCAGGCGGGCTGCCGCCAAAGGGGCGAGCGGCTTTTCGAAGCGGAGAGGACAGTGGAGTTCCGGCGGCATCTCTTCGCCCAGAAAGCGGCCAATCCAGGCCAAGTCCTCCGACATCAGCCGTCCGTTTTCCGTATAACAGCCGCTTGCGACCGGCTTGAAATACCCCGGGTTCAATCCCTTCCAGGCCAGATGCTGCATCAGGAGCCCCGAGACGAAGGTCTTGCCGACTTCCGTGTCCGTGGCCGTCACAAAAATTCCGTTTGCTTTCATCTTCACATTTCGAACCGACTGCAGAAAATCACCGGTAATGACCTCGCCGTCCGGCCGTGCGGCGGACGGACACCTTCCTGGGTGAAACACACTCGATCAGCTCCCCTGACGAAAGTAGTCCTTGATGGCGTAAACCAGACGGTCGACATCTTCCTGGCGATGGAGCGCGCTCAGGCTCACCCGCAGGCGGCTCTGACCCGCCGGCACGGTGGGCGGCCGGATAGGGGGCACGAAAATCCCCTCGTCCCAGAGGTAGGCTGAGAGCCGGACGGCCTCTTCCGCCTCCCCGACCACCAGCGGGATGATCGGCGTCGGTCCCTCGGCAAGAGAAAATCCAAGCGGAGCCAGGGCATCGCGGAGATGAGAAGACAATCGATGCAAGTGCTTCCGCCGGTTCGGCTCTTCGACGATGATCCGGATGGCCTCCGCGTTGGCCGCCAGGACGGGCGGAGGCAGCCCTGTCGAATAAATGAGGGAGCGGGCGTGGTTCACCAAAAAATCAACCATCTGGGTCGATGCCGCCGCAAAGCCGCCGAGGCTTCCCAAGGCTTTGCTGAAGGTCCCCAACTGCAGCGCCGACGGATCCTTCAGGCCGAAGTGATCGAACACCCCCCCGCCGTTTGGCCCGATCACGCCGGTGCCATGGGCATCATCCACCACAAGGAGCGCCCCGGACTCCCGGCTGAGGGCAGTGAGTTCGGGCAGAGGCGCCAGATCCCCATCCATGCTGAAGACCCCGTCCGTCACGATCATGACCCGCCCTCGGGCGGATCTGCCCCGGAGCAGCGTCTCGAGGGCAGCGACGTCCCGGTGCGGATAGACGGCGATTTGGGCCTTCGAGAGGCGGCAGGCGTCGACGATGCTGGCGTGGTTGAGGGCATCGCTCAGGATGAGATCACCCGGTCCCGCCAGGCTCGTAATGACGCCCACATTGGTGGCATAGCCGCTAGCGAAGACCACGGCGGCCTCGACCCGCTTCAATCGCGAAACAGCCTGCTCGAGGGTGCGGTACAAGGCGATGTTGCCGCTGATCAGGCGGGAGGCCCCGACGCCGGTACCCCAGGCCCGGACGGCCCGAACGGCGGCCGTCTTCATGCGGGGATCGGCCGCAAGCCCCAGATAGTCGTTGGAGCAGAAGAGTAGCACCGACCGTCTGCCGACCTTGACGGCGGCACCCGGCGCGGAGTCCAGGATCTTCAGTTGGCGGTAAAGCCCCCGCTCCTTCAGTTCCCTGATCGTATGGACGATATAGTCCGGCCACGGGAGCGGGCCACGGGGATCATCCGCAGACATCACGAATCGCGTTCTCCAGTGCGTCGAAGATCCGGTCCAATTCCTCGATCGTCAGGGAAAGCAGCGGCATCAGAACAATCGCGTCTCCCAGATTCCGAAGAATCACCCCATGTTCGCGGACGGCCATGCAGACCTTGTGTCCGATCCGCTCCTCCACCGGATACGCAGTGTTTCCGGCTCGGTCCAGCACCAGTTCAACCCCGGCCATCATTCCCCGCTGCCGGACGTCCCCGACGTGCTCGCCTTCGGCCAGTCGGTCCAGGCCGGCCTCGATCCGGGCGATCTTGGGCGGCAGGTTTTCGATGGTCTTGTCCGTTTGGAACAAATCCAGCGATGCGAGCGCCGCCGCGCAGGCGAGCGGATTTCCCGTGTATGTGTGGCCGTGGAAAAATGTCTTGAGCTCCTGGTAATCCCCCCAGAACCCGTCATAGATCCGCTGGGTGGTCATAGTGGCCGCCAGGGGCAGGTAGCCTCCTGTGATCCCCTTGCCGAGGCACATGAAATCCGGCACAACCGACTCCTGTTCGCACGCGAACATCGTCCCGGTGCGGCCGAACCCGACCGCCACCTCATCCGCGATCAGCAGGACGTCATGACGGCGGCAAAGCTCCTCGATCCGCTTCAGCAAACCCGGCGGAAAAGGGAGGATCCCGCCCGCCCCCTGCACCAGCGGCTCCAGGATGAAGGCGGCGGTTTCGTCGGCGTAGGCCTTCATGAGGGCCTCAATCTCGGCCGCCAACCGCTCTGTGCCCCGTTCCAGGGGAATATCGTTTTCCTGGCAATAGCGGTAAGGGCATGGGGCTTTGATGCCGTTGAAGAGAAGCGGACCGTAGACCTGGTGAAAAAGATCGATCCCCCCCACACTGACGGCCCCGATGGTATCCCCGTGGTAGCCCTCCCTGAGGCTCATGAAACGGGTCTTCTCCTTACGCCCCAGGTTCTGCCAGTATTGAAAGGCCATTTTGATCGCGATCTCGACGGCCGTCGAACCGCTCTCCGAGTAAAAGGCCCACCGGAGATCCCCCGGCGTCAGCTCGGCCAATCGATGAGCGAGCAGGGCCGCCGACGGGTGGCTCAATCCCAGCAACGTCGAATGGGCCAGATCCTTGAGCTGTGAGACGATAGCCTCGTTGATCTCGGTTCGCCCGTGGCCGTGAACGTTCGCCCACAGCGACGACACACCGTCCAGATAACGCTTCCCGTCGACATCCACGAGGCAGTTGCCTTCGCCCCGGGCGATCAGTAAAGGGGATCCCTCCGTCCACTCCTTCATCTGGGTGAATGGATGCCAGAGATGCTGCTTGTCGTACTCGACCAACTCATCCCTGGACGCTGAATACGTAAACGACATGATTCTTCCTTTCCGGGTCCACGAGCATCCGCGGCCCCCGCCGAGCCGGGTGGAGCGCATACCTCCACACCCCTCCGGCATTTTCAGGGGAAGCGGACTTCCCCGCCTCCGCGTAACGGCGGACCCGGCCGCTTCCTTTTGGAACAAAGCAGCGCTACTTTATAGCCACAAAGAGCAAAACTCAAGGGTCAATTCGGATCGTCCACCTCTGCCGGGCCAGACCAAGGTCAGAGCCCATCGGCGAGCGAGGCGAGCACCGGCCCGAGCTGATGGGCCTGGTCCGGCCCCCAGCTTCCCGCCGGGTACCGCAGGAGCCTCTCCGCCCGATTGCCACAGGTCTCGCACCGATGCAGGATGGGCGTCAGGAAGGACCAGCAGAGTTCCACGCCGTCCTGACGCCAGAAGAGCATCTGATCCCCCAGGATGCAGTCGATGAGGACCTTTTCATAGGCCTCGAGGACCGGGCCCGTGTAATTCTGGTGATAGTTGAAATCCATGGTCACCGTGCGGAGGCACACCTTGGCGCCGGGGTTCTTGGTCTGAAACGTGAGGGTGATCCGCTCCTCCGGGTAGATCCCGAGGACCAGCCGGTTGGCGGAAATATGCTCCCCCAGGACCTGCCTGAACATGGAATGAGGCACCTGCTTGAAGGCGATGGCGATCTCCGTCCGCTTGGCTTGGAGACGCTTGCCGGATGTCAGATAAAACGGGACCCCCTGCCACCGCCAGTTGTCGAGAAAAACCCGTATCATGGCGAAGGTGGGGGTCAGTGAATCGGGGCTCACCCGCGTCTCTTCCCGGTACCCCGGAACCTCCCGCCCGTCGAGCACCCCCGGTCCGTACTGCCCGAGGACCAGGTACTCATCGAGCCTGTCCACCGGAAAGGGCCTCAGGGCGCGATAGACCTTCGCCTTTTCGTCCCGAACACGCTCGGCCTCGAAGATCGAAGGCGGCTCCATGGCCGTCAGGGCCAGGAGCTGCATCATATGATTCTGGAACATGTCCCGCAGGACGCCGGCCCCTTCGTAGTAGTCCGCCCTGTGCTCGATACCGAGGGTCTCGGCAGCGGTGACAGCGACGTAGTCGATGTAGCGGCGGTTCCACAACGGCTCGAAGATCGCATTCGCAAACCGGAACATCAGGATGTTCTGGACCGTCTCCTTGGCGAGGTAGTGGTCGATCCGGAAGATCTGATGCTCCCTGAAATAGCGGTGGAGGATCTCATCCAGCCGCTCGGCCGACTCCAGATCGTGCCCGAACGGCTTTTCGACGACGATGCGGGACCAGCCGCCCCCGTTCTTCTCCTCCCCCGAAAGGCCGGAGCTGCCGAGCAGTTCGGCCGTCCGGGCGTAGATCCCCGGCGGGACGGCCAGATAGAAAACGCGGTTGCCCGCAGTGCGCGCCTCTCGGTCGAGCGCGTCCAGGTCCGATCCGAGGGTCTTGAAGCCTGCAGGATCCCCGTAGTCGAGGACGCGATAATGCAGCAGCCGTGAAAACCCCTCCCATCGGGATTCCTTCAGCATCCCGGCGGACTCGAGCAGTTCGCGCGTGTAGGCCCGGAACGTCTCGTCCGTCATCGGGGTTCTGGCACAGCCAAGGATCGCGAAGGCTTGCGGCACACCGCCCTGCAGATAGAGGTTCCAGAGCGCGGGCAGCAGCTTGCGCCCCGCGAGGTCCCCCGAAGCGCCGAAGATCACCAGCACGCACGGCTCGCCCGGCCCTTCCAGCACGCACATCTCCCTCGGCACCTCCAGATCCGGCGCACGCCCCTCGACCAGCGTCCCGTCCACCCCTTCAAGAAGATCACTCATCCCGTCCAATGCCTCCACACCCATGGGCGAAGTCCAGTTCGATCAATTCACGCGCCTTGCCCTTTTGCCGGGCCCCTCCGCTGAACATCAGGCCGCAGCGAAGACTTCCCAGACTCAAAACCGCTTCTTCGAAGGCAGAAGCCTATCATAATCGGCCTGAGCGCCTCAGGTCAATCCACCTTACTCGGATCTACGGTCCTTCTATCCCCTGAATTGAAAATCCATCCCGTGATTCAACAGCGGCCTATCGATATGCCACAAAAAAACCAGCTCATTATCCGAGAGATGTTTCAACGGATCGCATGTGGTGTGCGCGGGATTCAGATATAGCGACAAGGATGAATATCAGAATAAGATCTATTGTTTTTTCATACTAATTTATAATCTTTGCAATCTAGGATAAATAAAAAATAGCAGTCTAAGATAATAACTTAATGTAAATGTAATTGAATTAATGTAACGCTGCTATTGCACTTATCTTTTTACACCAACATACAAAAACAAATATTCAAAAATTCGCTCAATATTATTTCATTGCTGCATGCGTTACATAAAAACAATAATCTCTTATTTTGATCATTTATGAACATTTAAAAAAATATTAGATGAATTCCTCAACGTAAAAATAGAAATATTTTTAGAATTACTAGCAAATTTTACTATATTGCCAATACAAGTGCAACGTTCAAATTTGATTTCAATTTTAATCTAAAATAATCATGAAAAAATTAGATCATAATTCTATCACCATGGATAATCTAGATAGACAATTGTTCTGATATGATCTAATATCATCTGTCATTATCAGCCATTGCTTTTACTAACCTTAATCAACTGGGTCATCGTTATCATGCCTGTCTTGATATTCACTGCAATTTGATTTTTATATCATGAGTGTCAGCGCATCGCCTCATAAAGAGCATCAGCTACTGATCTAGTAAAAATAAAAAAGGGGACAGGTTTTAGCGATCTGCCCCCTTTTTTTCTGGTTTCTGACGTGATGCTCAGTTATGGGCGTCTTTCCCGGTGTCTTTGGGATGTCCTTTTATGTCATGTCCTGCAGGCGCTTGACCTTGTGAACGCCGCGCTTCAACCTTTGCATCCTGCGGATGCAACAAGCAGGCCGACCGCGTTGATTCGCCGCTCTGTGAAGACCTGCAGACCGCGCTACTGCTGCAATCAGGCCAAGTCGAAGCGGTCGAGGTTCATGACCTTGTTCCAGGCGGCTACAAAATCCTGCAGAAACTTTTCCTGGGAATCCTCGCAGGCATAGACCTCCGCCACGGCCCGGAGCTGGGAGTTCGCACCGAAAAGGAGGTCGACACGGGTGCCGGTCCACTTGAGTTCGCCGCTTGCTCGATCACGGCCCTCGAAGACATCCTCTTCTTCCGAGACGCCCTTCCACGTCGTGCGCATGTCGAGCAGATTCACGAAGAAGTCATTGGTGAGCGTCTCCGGCCGCTTGGTGAACACGCCATGCCGAGATTGTCCGAAGTTGGCATTCAAGACGCGCATGCCGCCAATGAGGACCGTCATCTCGGGGGCGGTCAACGTCAACAGCTGGGCCCGGTCGACCAGCAGCTCCTCCGCGGATACGGCGTATCTGGCTTTCTGATAGTTGCGGAACCCGTCCGCAATCGGCTCCATTACGGAGAACGACGCCGCGTCGGTCTGCGCCTCCGATGCATCCGTACGTCCCGGCGTAAAGGGAACCGTCACATCGTAGCCGGCATTCTTCCCTGCCTGCTCGACACCTGCGCACCCGCCCAGCACAATCAGGTCTGCGAGTGAAACCTTCTTCCCGCCGGACTGCGCGCTGTTGAACGCCTTTTGGATCGCTTCGAGGGTCTGCAGGACCTTCCTCAGTTGGGCCGGCTGGTTGACTTCCCAATCCTTCTGCGGGGCTAGGCGGATGCGCGCCCCATTCGCGCCGCCGCGTTTGTCGGAGCCGCGGAAGGTCGATGCCGACGCCCAAGCGGCCGAGACCAGTTCGGAGGCCGTCAATCCCGAGGCGAGGATTTTGGTCTTGAGGCCAGCCGCATCCTTTTCGTCGATCAGTTCGTGATCGACTGCGGGAACCGGATCCTGCCAGATCAATTCCTCCGCCGGGACCTCCGGACCGAGATAGCGCGAGCGCGGGCCCATGTCGCGGTGGGTCAACTTGAACCAGGCCCGGGCGAAGGCGTCGGCGAATGCCTCAGGATTCTCCAGGTACCGCCGCGCGATCGGCTCGTAGATCGGGTCGTAGCGAAGGGAGAGGTCCGCCGTGGTCATCATTGGCCGGTGTTTTTTCGACGGATCGTGCGCATCAAGCACCATATCCTCTTCTTCGACATCCTTGGCCAGCCACTGATTCGCCCCCGCCGGGCTCTTGACCAGTTCCCACTCGTATTTGAACAGCACCTTCAGATAGTTCATGTCCCAGCGGGTCGGATGCGGCTTCCAGGCGCCCTCGATGCCGCTGCTGATCGTATCGCCGCCCTTGCCGCTGCGGAAGCTGCTCTTCCACCCGAGTCCCTGCTGTTCGATGGGCGCGGCTTCCGGCTCAGGCCCCACATGGGACGCAGGACCGGCTCCGTGGCACTTGCCGAAGGTGTGGCCGCCGGCGACGAGCGCGACGGTCTCTTCGTCGTTCATGGCCATACGCGCGAAGGTCTCTCGAACGTCACGGCCCGAGGCCACCGGATCGGGGTTTCCGTCCGGGCCCTCCGGATTCACGTAGATCAGCCCCATCTGAACGGCCGCCAGGGGATTTTCCAGATCGCGGTCACCGGAGTACCGGCTCTTGGGCTTGTCGCTCGTCGCGAGCCATTCCTCTTCGGAACCCCAGTAGATATCTTCCTCCGGCTCCCAGACGTCCTCGCGTCCTCCTGCGAAACCGAAGGTCGGCAGCCCCATCGACTCGATGGCACAGTTGCCGGCCAGGACCATTAAATCGGCCCAGGAGATTTTCCTGCCGTACTTCTGCTTGATGGGCCAGAGCAGGCGGCGCGCCTTATCAAGATTCACGTTGTCAGGCCAGCTGCCGAGGGGGGCCAACCGTTGGGAGCCGGACCCCGCGCCTCCGCGGCCGTCGCCCATGCGGTAGGTGCCGGCACTGTGCCAAGCCATCCGGATGAAAAGCGGCCCGTAGTGACCCCAATCCGCCGGCCACCAGTCCTGCGAGTCGCTCATCAGCGCGTAGAGGTCTTTCTTCACAGCCTGGAGGTCGAGTTTTTTGAACTCCTCAGCGTAGTTGAACGCCTCACCCATCGGATTGCTCAGGTTGGAGTGCTGATGGAGAATCTTGAGATTCGGCTGGTTCGGCCACCAGTCCCGGTTCGACATCCCGCCGCCGGCAAAGGATTTGCCCGCCCTGCCCGTTGCCGGCTGTTTGCTCTCTTCATTCATCGTTGTCCTCCTTTTTTTTCAGGCCTGTGTTTTTGCACCCATCAATCATGCTGTGGAGGCTTGCATCACCCCCGACAATAGAAGACGGACTGGGAATAAGGAAACGGAAAAGGTGCTGGGGTTGACGATCAAAGAAGTTGCGATGGTTCTACAAATGAGAACTATTCGCAATTAAACACACAAACCCTGGATCCTGTCAATCCTTTTTCTGGCAATCCGGACAGAGGCCAAAAAAATCCAGCCGATAGGAGGAGATTTGAAAACCGCTTTCGGCCGCCAGTTCCTGGGTCAGACCGCTCAGCGTATCCAGGTCCGAATCGAGGATCTTTTTGCATCGCGTGCAGATCAGGTGGGGATGCGGATAGGGGCGTCTCCCGTCATAGCGGCTGCCCCCATCGGGAAACGCCAGTTCGAGGGCCTCGCCGAGAGACTTGATCAGCATGATCGCCCGATAAACCGTCGCCTGGCTCACCCCGGGAAAATCATGCTGCAGTTCTTCACAAATTTCCTCGACCGAAGGGTGCTTGTCGCAGCCAACCAGGATACGGGCAACAGCGACCCGCTGCGGTGTAATCTTGTGCCCGTGTTCGCGGAGACTTTGGATGATCTGCCGGAGCCTTTCGTCGGGATCCACCACGGATGAGGCCCTCCTTCCCATACTTCGAACATTGACATACCGCGAAAACCTGGGCACCTGGATTTTAAGTTTATTACAGGATCCTTCGAAAAGGCCAGAAATAACCGGCACCGTGGTGCAAGGCCGCTGCGGGCCGGCATGTGCATCGCGAAGGCGAAAGAGCGACGCCGCACCCGGCTCTCCTGTCAAAGAAAAGGGACCGGACCCGCTATGCCAATCGGAGAACTCGCCCCATTCTCCTGAGCATCGCCGGATTCTGGGGGCCATGGCTTGAGAGATTTGACTTGATGAGAAGCGGCAGCCTAGAATAAATAGTCTCCATCCGGAAATGATTCCCCGGTACAACCCGGTTTCCAGTCCGGAAATGAGGATTTTTGGCCAATATCAAGGAAATCCAGCGTTTGTGCGGAGGCGACCTGCAGGTCGCCGCACTAGCAAACGTGCAGATTGACGCCGAGATTGGCCAAAAAGACCATTTCCGGATGGAAACGAGTCTACACGCGCGTAGCGATAGTCAAAACAGGACCAGAAGGAGAAGACCGTGAAGTTCTTTCCGTCCATGCTGAGCTACTTCGTCCAGCGTGAGGGTGCCAAGCGCGACCTCCGCCAGTTGATCAAATTTCTGCTCGTCCTAACGGGCCTCGTCCTCGTCTACAGCATTTTGTTCCATTTTCTGATGTCCTACGAAGGAAAGGATTATTCATGGATCACCGGCATCTACTGGACGCTCACCGTGATGACCACCCTCGGTTTCGGCGACATCACGTTTCACACGGATCTGGGCCGCGCCTTCTCGATCATGGTCCTCCTTTCGGGGGTGATCTTCCTTTTGACCCTCCTGCCTTTCACCTTCATCAAGTTTTTCTATGCGCCTTGGATAGAGGCTGAATCACGAAACCGGGCCCCCAAAGAACTCCCGCCGGAGACCTGGCATCACGTGATCCTCACCGCGTATGAACCGGTGACGATGGCTCTCATCGAAAAACTGAAAAACCACCGACAAGACTATGTGCTGATCGTGGACGATCTGCGCCGCGCCCTGGAACTCTATGACGAGGGCCTCCGCGTGGGGGTCGGCAACATCGACGACCCGGAAACCTACCGCAGGATGCGCGTGGACCACGCCGCACTCGTCGTCGCAACCCATCAGGATGAAATCAACACGAACATCGCTTTTACTGTCAGGGAACTGAACGAACATGTCCCGATCATCACCACCGCCGATTCACCCCACTCGGAGGACATCCTGCAGATGGCCGGCAGTTCGAGGGTCCTCAAACTCCACGACATGCTGGGCCGTTCCCTTGCTGCATGGACGGTCGGCGGAGACTGCCGGTCGACTGTCATCGGCCGATTCGGTGAACTCATCCTGGCCGAATTCTCACCCTTTGCGACCCCCCTTGCCGGAAAAACCCTTATAGAAAGCCGCATCAGAGAGGAGTTCGGGGTGAGCGTAGCGGGAGTCTGGGAGCGCGGGCATTTCAGCATCCCGAACGCCCAGAGCCAGCTCGACCCGAACTCCGTTCTGGTCCTGGCCGGTTCGGAAAAGAACCTGGCCGCCTTCGACGATGTCTATTCCTTCTACCACATCTGCCGCCTCACCGCGAATCCGGTCCTGATCATCGGCGGAGGACGCGTGGGGCAGACCGTTGCAGAACGGTTCAAGGAAAGGGAAATGCAATACCTGATCATCGAAAAGAATCCGCGCAGGGTGCAGGAGGGAGAATCTTATGTCCTGGGAGACGCGGCGGATATCCGCACCTTGGAGAGGGCTTGGATCGAAAAGGCGCCCGCAGCCCTGTTGACCACCCATGACGACGCAACAAACATCTATTTGACGAAATACCTGCGGAGCCTTCGGCCGGATATGCGTATTCTCAGTCGTTCAAGCCTGGATCGCAATGTGTCCACCCTTCACCGTGCAGGTGCGGATTTCGTCATGTCTTACGCTTCCCTGGGCTCCACCGCCATCTTCAACTATCTCAAGAATGAAGATACCCTGATGCTGGTCGAGGGTCTGAACGTGTTCCGTCTGCAGACGCCGCAGATCCTGATCGGCAAGAATCTCGCCGAGTCGAAGATCCGTGAGAAAACAGGCTGTTCGCTCGTAGCCATCAAGGCCAACGGCGTCATGAGCATCAACCCGGATCCGCTGACCCCCATCCAGGAAGACTCGGAGCTGCTGTTCATCGGAACCCACGAGGGCGAAAAAAAACTGCTCGAATGGGTGCAGGGTTAGACCATCAGACATCCTTCGAAAGCGCCAACCCCCGCAGGATCTCCTCGAGCCTTTCCAGGGTGAAAGGCTTTTGAAGCACCCCCGCAAGCCCCTTGCCTGCGAAACGCGCCGCCACATCCTCTTCGCTGTACCCGCTGGCTATCATGACGCGGACATCCGGATTCAAACGCCGCAGCTCACCAAAGGCTTCAGCACCATCCATGTGGGGCATGGTCAGGTCCAGGAATACAAAATCGATCTCAGTTCCCCGTTCCCTGTAAATATCCAGCGCCTCACGACCGTCTGCAGCGGTGAGCACCGAGTACCCGAGACGCTCGAACATCCTGGCCCCAAGCGCCCGCAACGATTCCTCGTCATCCACCAGGAGAATCGTCCCTTCTCCCATCCACCCCATCCGCCCGTGCTCCACTGCTGAAGAAGCATCTCCCGCCTCCGAACCATTCATGGACGGCAGAAGCACCCTGAAACGCGAGCCTTTATTAGATTCACTGTAAACCTTGATAGCCCCCTTGTGGGCCCGGACGATCCCGAGCACGGCGGCCAAACCCAATCCGCGGCCGGTGAATTTGGTGCTGAAGAACGGTTCGAAGATCCTGGAGCGGGTTTGGGCATCCATACCGCACCCGGTATCCGAAACCTCGATGTGCACATAGAGTCCAGGCATCAGCGTTTCGTGCAGTTCAGTCCTCTTGAGATACCTTTCATCGCAGCGCGAGGCGCCGACAGCGACATGGATGACCCCGCTCCGATCGCCAATGGCATCCGATGCATTGATGATCAGATTCATCACGATCTGACGGATCTGGCTTGAATCGGCCATGACCAGCGGCAGTCCTCTTTCGATGTTCAGGTTCAATATCGCCTTCTTGGAGATGGAGGTCTTCAGGAGGTGAGCCATTTCCTCGACCAACTCCTTCAGGTCCGTTGGTTCGAGGCTGAAAGAGGCCTGCCCCGAATAGGCCAGCATCTGACGGCAAAGCTCGGCAGCCCGGCGGGCGGCGGTGATAATCTCACGCAGGCTGCTGCGTGCGGCCGACTGAGGGGAAACCATCTCCAGCGCGAGTTCCGCGTACCCCATCACCGCCATTAAGATATTGTTGAAATCGTGGGCAATGCCGCCGGCCAGAACGCCGAGGCTTTCCAGTTTCTGCGTCTGCTGGATCTGCGCCTCGAGCAGACGCCGCTCCTCCTCTCCGCGCACGTAATCGGAGATATCCCTGACCGTCGCCTGCAGAAAGACCTCTCCGTCCTGTTCCATCCGCGTAAGCAGGACCGTGGAAGGAAACAGATCGCCATCGTCCCGCTGATGCGTCCATTCAAAGAGGCGGCCCCCCTCCTCCAGAACCTGTTTGACGATCTCCTCCGCTGCCGCAGAAGATTCACGTCCATCGGGCTGCGTAAGCGGAGACAACTCCCAAAGGGGTCTGGAAACCAACTGCTGCAGGCCCTCTATCCTAAACATATCGAGGGCCGCTCGGTTCGCCGAACTGCAGCTCCAGTCCGGCGGCTCCATCACCACGATGGCATCGAGTGAGTTCTCGAACAGGGTCCGGTACCTCTCCTCGCTCTCACGCAAGGCGGCCTCGGCCCGTTCACGCTCCGTGATATCTTCATAGACAATAAACTGCATACCTCCTTTTATGGTCATGGGCCGAAAAAGAATCTTCTTGCTCGAGCCATCCTTGCAGAACACATTGAACGTCCTCGGCCGCACCTGATACTCCCCCATCTGGCGGATATCCTGCAGCCAAACCTCGAGGGCCCTTTTTCTCTGCCCCTCATCCGGATAGGCCCTGATAAGCCAATCTTTCCCGGTAGGCACATCCTCTAAAGTGTAACCGAAAACCTCTATGAACATCGGATTCACATATTCATAACGACCGGTCGGAGAGATGAGCGAAACCGGGAAAGGCAGGATCTCGGCCATGTAACGAAACCGGGACTCACTCTCACGCAAGGCATCCTCGGCCTTCTTGCGAGGCGAAACATCTTCGACGATACCCACGCCGCCCTTGACCTTGCCCGCCTGATCCCTGATCGGCGCGAAAAAGACGCGCACCGATGTCACCTTATCAGCCGTGTAGGATCGATAGTCCCCCTCGAAAATGGCCAAACGGCCCTCCAGGGCCTCTCCGAGCGCAGCTGTAATCCGGGTATCGGGCAGCCGGGCCATATCGAGACCCGTCAATGCTTCGCGGCTCGATCCGATGATGTCGACGAAGACATCGTTGCAGTCCGTAATCACGCCGGCGATGTCGTAATGAAACAGTCCGAGCGGCGCGTTTTCAAAGACCAGCCTGAAGGTCTCTTCACTCTCTCTCAATGCGTCTTCTGCACGCCTGCGCTCAGTGATATCGTAATGGATACCTACGACGCGCGAGGGCCGGCCGGATGCATCCGGCACCACTGTAGCGGTGCAGACCAGATGGCACATCTCCCCGGAGGATTTCCGGACAGGAAACTCGAGATAAAAATCCCTGCCACCCGCTAGAGCGCTATCGAATGTGGCGACCGCCTCGGAACGTAGCTCTGGAGGCAGGAGATTCATCCAGTCGGCGAGACACCCCCCAAAATTTTCCCGGTCTGTTCCAAAGAGCGCGAACATATTCTCGTCCCACTCCAGGCGATCCTCCCTCACCCGGTAATCCCAGACCCCCAGCCCGGTGCCCCGGGTGGCCAGGGACAGGCGCTCACGGCTCTCATGCAGCGCAGAGGTTCGTTCCGCCACCTGTCGTTCGAGGGTCGTCTCGCGGGAGCGAAAGAAGCCGATCAACATCGTCACTGCAGCCGTCAACAGGAGCCCCGATCCAAAGGCTGCAGCACCTGCCCAGGTTCGCTTTCCGGACAAAAAGGCCTCCGTCGGTCGAGTGACAACGGCCCAGGTACGACCAAAAAGAAAGAGGGGATGGAACAGTCCGTTAAGGGCAGAGAGGTCCGAGGTCGTAACAGCGGGGGTTCCGAAAGCCCACTCGGAGGGATAAACCATCGTTGTCCGCGACTCTCCGCTCCTGATCTCCACAAGGTCGAAATCGACGTGCAAGCGGCTTTTTTCGCCGGGTTCGAAGACCGTACTTATCGTTCCCTGTGGGCGCAGCAGACAGGCAACCAGCCCGGACGGCCGTTGATACCCGGGTTTCTGGACCCGTTCGAATGCTTCGATACAAAGCTCGTCTCCCATCAATTGCAAGGGCTCGACCGCAGGCGTAGCCACAGGCAACCCGGTTTCGAGCGCCTCTTCGATCGCCGCCATTCGTTCCGGTTCGCTTCCGAAATCAAACCCCAGCAGAGATGCATGATCGGCAGAAGAAGCGATGTAAGCGAGAGGATAGTAAGTTTCTCGTTTGCCTGCCGGCACCACTGCCCCAGTTGCGTTCTTTTCCCTCACCTGGAAATCGGGGTTGCCTCCTAGGCGCATGTGCGTCTCGAAGGCCAGGATGCCCGTCGCCGGCACAATGGGTATCCATTGCCAGGCCTGCACGTTGGATGCCGTTACCAGCGGCCCCACATAGGCCGAAAATTCCTGTGCATCCACATATTGGCTCACTTCGAAGAAACGCTTCATTTTTGCCAGATCGCGCTGAATTCCCCTGAAGACGTCCGTCACCCAATGAGCCCGAAGCTCTGCCTTTACAACGAATTCATCCCGGAGCCTGTTGAGTTCCAGTTCGTGGACCGCCGCTCCTAAAATGAGCGCGATGCCGGTCCCAAGGACCCCCGCCAGAATGGTCTCCCCGTGTCTGAGCCAGACCCTCATCGCCCGATCCGGGTGAAAACGCCGCCACTGCAAAAGCCCCAACCCCCCAAGGAAGAAACAGGCAAGCGCCATTCCCGCCAGGATCATCTGATGTCGGACCTCGCCGACCATCGCCTGCCACCTGTCCGCCGTCACATCGATCCCGACCAGCATCAGCACCTCGCCGCTGCAGGGGTCCAACACCGGCGCAAGGGCGGCTACAAAAGCACCGTATTCGTCCCAGAAGGGGCCGATGGTATAGGGAAGGCCCGTCCGGAAAGCCTCCCAGTCCTCAGGGCTCGGTTCTCGATAGACCGTACCGGGTGGTGAGGCCATAGGGTCTTCCGGATCGTAGTTCTCAGGCCCGAAGACCATCTCTCCCCTGCGGACGGCCAGGCTGTATATACCCCGGACATTTTCGAGCAAATGCCCGTAAGCGATCATTTGATTGCAGATGCGCTTGAATTGGGGTCGATCGAGGTCATCGAGCGTAAACGTAAGGGCTTTGACCTCTTCCTGGGGAATAGCGGCTGCGATGCCTCTGGCCTGACGCAGAATATCCTCCCGCATCCGGCCGTCCAAAGCACGTCCCCTCAGGTCAGTGGCGTACCAGCTGAGAGAGATCAATACCAGCAGGAAAAACGGAAGCGCCAACCTGATGTGCCAGGCGCGCCCGTCTTTCGAGAAAAAACCGGTCGAGCCGCAATGCCATATTCCAATGCCTCCCAGAAAGGTGCCCAACCCCCGGAAGAGTTCGGCCGGCAAACCGGCGATCGCCGGGCGGATCGCGAAAGACGGCCAGGCGGTCAGGTCCGATACCCGTTCATTGGCGGCAATGCCGAAGGCGAGGCCGGCGCCCGCCATCCCCACGGCCGCCACCTTCAATGCGATGCCATGGGCGCCGGGCAAAGACCTCGATACGCGCCACAACACAAGCCCGCTCAGCGCGGAGCCTGGAACACCGAGAAAATAACGAGCTGAAGCCTCGAGCTCGATCCACCCGGCCGCGGACACTCCACCCGTCGCCAGCAACAAGGACGTAAAAGCCAGCGTCATGAGTTTCCGGGCACCGAGACCGCTCCAGGAGCGCCTGCCGAACTCCGCCAGGGCTACGAACGAAATCAGGGTGAGTCCGGTATGAAGCATTTCGAAATCGCCGGCCTCGGAAAGGCTGAGCGCCGACATCTTGAGCCAGGACGCTGCAGCTTGCAGCAAGCCGTAGAGCACCAGCCATCGCCAGGGAAGCCCGAGCTTTTCGCCCCACTGCCAATCCGCCCTGATGCACGCAAAGGCCAGCAGAAGAAATACAAGGCCGTCCACGAAACAGATATAGTCGAGTTGCGAAAAATAATACCAGGCTGCCGGCACAGACCCCCCTCCAACCCTCTGTCCTCACCCGTGATGGGCCTTCGATCGATAAGCACACCTTTTAAACAATATCGCCGCGATATGTAAGACCTTTAGGCATAACAAGTCAACCCGGAAGAAAGGCTGGAGAAATCCGCAAAAGCGCCGGAACATATTCTGCATTCCGGGGTATCCGATGACATGTCAAAGATGCTGATAACGCCTTGACGAAATCAAACGCTTCGCCTGCAAGACCGGCGGGCGGAGAGGACGCTTCAGCTTTCTCGAAAAGAGCAGAGCGTGCTCAAAGAACGATTCGGCACCCAGATCGGGGTCATGCCGCAACGCAGCGGCAGACACCGCAACAGCCTCCCCGGCTTCTCGAAGCTTCAAAAAAGGGTAAAAGCGGACGGAATGAGTTAGATCCATCCGGAAATGATTTCGCGGTAGGACTAAGTTTCCAATCCGGAAATGGTTTTTTTGGCCAATCTCGGCGTCAATCTGCACGTTTGCTTGTGCGGCGACCTGCAGGTCGCCTCCGCGCAAACGCTTGATTTCCTTGATATTGGCCAAAAATCCTCATTTCCGGATGGAAACGAGTTATCGCTGAATTCATTCAGCCGACGGCCTTCTCGCAATCGTGCTGTATGCCTTTCCAGATGATTGGATCGTCAAGCAATACGGCCCGTTGAAGTGATTTTCATTGGCCTTTTCGACTGCCACCTGGATGGAGTATCGGCCGGTGGCCGCAAGATCGAAACAGACTTCACAGGGCAGCTGCTCGACCTTTCTGACGAAGGTCCAACCGGGTCCGACAAGCCTGAAGAAGGCGATGCCGCCTGTACCCGCCGGGTCGACCGGTCTCACGGCTATTTCGACGTGCTCGCCTTCCATGCCTTCAAAAGTGAAGCGATCGGCATCGAAGAGGGCTCCAAACCCATTGCCAAGGGTCGCACAGACAGTTTCCCGACAACCCACCCGCACCGTTCCCTTTCCGGCTGAGAGGAAGCCGCCCTTCCCCGAGGCGGCCGTCACGTAGATGCTCTTGATCCCGCAGGTCTTCGGGCTATACCTTCCTTTAGCCAAATAGATGTCGTTCGCCCTCAGATGGGGTATCAGCTCAGCATCAAATACCTTCCCGCCGCTCTGCGGATCGCCCTCGTAGAAGAAGAGCATCACTGAATCCTGGCATGTCAAGCCTCCCCGCAATCGAACATCGACCGTCGTTTTCTTGTTCACGCCGACGTAACCGGGTGAAACGGACACCTCCTCCACCCGAACCGGCAGCAGGCAGAGGGATTCCCCCGACGGATCCCGGTGCATGACGACAGGCTCCTGCGCAGCGGCCGAAACCGGCGCTACGAAGATGGGTTGTCGATATAACCCAACATTGTTGCTGTATTCTTCGATGAGGATATCCGACAAGGATTTGACCTGGTTCACGTCGGGGATGGCCTTCAATCCGTGCCCCTCGATCTCCTCTGCCAGCGCACCGTCCTTCTCGATCCAGACAACCACCCAGAAGACCAGGTATTTGTTTGCATATCCCGCCGTATCAAACGTCGTCTCCGCGTAGTCCCAGTTGAAGACATCCTCCTGAAACGACGGGGAATTGAACCCTGGAAGCGGCGGCAGAACGGCTTCTCCAATCAGGAAAGCCGATCCGGAGAGATCGTGCTTCGTATTGTCCCATTCCTGCCCGAAGAAGAAGACCTTGACCCTGGACCCCGGATCCATATCCGCCAGGCTGTAGTTGTAGACCCGGGCGCGAAGCGACAACTTTTCCCCAGCGGTGGTGATTGTCGTCTGGGGACCGCCTTTCGCGCCTTCCGGAAATATGAATAGCCCCTTCATGAAATAGAAATCACTGTTGGCGGGATGCTCCGGATCGGGTTCATTGAAGGTGAGTTTGTCGAGGGTGTTAGGGTCTGGATCCCAGTCCCAGCGGGAAGGGTGATTCAGCGCCACGTCGGGAACGGCATAGGTCTTCGACCACCAGCCGCCGGCCGCCGGATCGGTCGGATCTGCAACAAAGGCCACCGACAGAATGCCGTCGAACTGAATATCCGTATCCAGCGGGATTTCATGAACACTTCCTGGAGCCGGTTTCCGCCCCAGGATATAGGTCTGGGCTGCATAGGCGTACTGTGCCGGATCGTTGAAAGCAGGCTTATAAACCTTGATTCCGGTCGAGGCCCCCACTTTCTGTATGGCGCTGTTCATGCTTTCGAACGACTTGCTTCCCTGGTACTCGAACGAATTGTCGAGCTTACCGCTGAAGAACTTCATCACACCTTTCGCGGAGACCGACACAGACCCGTCGAAGGAATGCGTTTGCTTGGAGCCGGTCGTCGCCTCGGAGCCCGAAGTCTGCCCCCAGCTGACGCTGACGTTTCCGCCTGAGCTGTCGGTAGCCCAGGTCGTCGCGGGGAGGGTGATCAGCGGATCCAGATCGGGCTGCAGGTCCTCGAGCAGTTTGTAGCTGCCGGGATAGGAAAAGATGTTTCCCGGTTCCTGGGGCGGTTGATACCACTCGAGCAAGGAGCCATCGATCATGCCCCGCTGTACCATATCCGGTCCGGACAATTGGACATAAAGGGGCTGGGCCGTGCCGTTCTGATCCAGGGCGTATTGCCCGAGAACAGGATAGATATACACATTGAACCTGTCTGCGGTAAACCAGACGAGATCACTGAAACCTGTCTGATAAGAGGCGTCGAATTCCGTAGAGATATACGTGTCATATTGATCGGATACGGTCTCCGAATGCGCCTGTTCGATAGATTCCTTGAATGTCGCTGAGATGGAATCGAGAATCGGAACTCCGAAAGAGAATTTCTGAGCGAACGACTCTTTCGTTGAAAAAGCATAACTGGTCGTACTCCTCGTCACCGATTGGTTCGAAGACGTCTCCTCCATCTGATATTGCGAATAGAAATGGGTCGGCTGACTCGTCAGGTTCAGGATCCTGGGGGCGGCATCTCCTTTCCCTTTTACATAATCGATGTGCATTGGAGGCATTCCCAGGATGACGTGGGGCTGGATATGACCGGTGACCGTCACCTTGGCCGGTGGGCCGAGCAACATCGAACGGCCTTGTGTGTCACCGACAGCAAGATTCAAATTCCGATCCTTTGCCGGCGCCGCATCTGAGACCTTCACCGTCTGCACGTGTTCGAGTTTGTAGCCATTTTTTTGGTCCATGTTGTAAATCGTGACGTTTGGAGGATCGACCGGTTCGAGACATTTGGGTGAGGAAAGGATGGCCAATTGAAGATCGGGATTCGTCTTGCCTTCCGAGTCCTTGCGGTCGAAATTCCCGAATGCGATATCCTCGAGGCAACTGTCCACCTGCGTTTTGCTGTTGAGCTCGATCTTCAGGTCCGGTCCGACACTCAATAGATAGAGATAAGAGGTGTAATCGTTGAAGTTGTTTATCCCCACGGCCACCTGTTCCGTATCCCCGAACCAGTCGATCTTCCCAACCGCCGTGTAGACACTTGTATTTCCGAGATAATTCAGCTCTATACTGTCGCTCATCGTCGCGTGAAAACCGCTGTCGACATCGAGGAGCATCGCCCTTGGCGTCAGTTGAAGGGTATAGGTGAAATGATCCCCGATGACCATGACCTCGTCGTCCGAGACCTTAGTCGGCAGGCCCGAATTCACCAAGTTTCCAATGGCCATAGCCGCGATGCCATAGTTGGATCCAGGCAGATCCGTCCCTATCGTGTCGATGATGCTCAAGGTTGCAGGATCGACACGAACGACCAGAAAGGTCAGCACCAGATCGTCCTTGAAACACAGGACCGCGATCTCCCCCACTCCATCCCCGTTGAAATCGCCGATTCCCAGCGCCTGCAGAACCCCATCGGGACAGGTAATGATGGCGCCGGAATACACGAGGCCAGCGGAAGGATCATTGACATCGGCCGCTGTGACTATCTCGATGGAGGAACCGGTCTGATACCCGTCCGTCCAGTTCGTTCGGCCGATGACCATCTCGGCGAATCCATCCTGATCGAGATCGCCGACCGCCAGGGCATCCACCGAACTCTTGGCCCCGCCCGGGACCAGGTCGGAATGCCTGAAAGGGCCCAGGGTGTCCTGGACCGTGACGACGGTGCTGGTAGGATCCTGAGCGTCGGGGCCCACCGTGATCAGGACGTCATTCGGCAGATTGAACATCCGCCCGGCAGCTGTTCTAAAGCCCCAGGCAAGCGTGTCGGCATGCTGGCCCGGAATCGATTTGGTTACCTTCGAACCGGCTGTCTCGAGAACGGCGGTGACCACCCCACCCGCCGGGGACGGCGCGCTCACGATGATGTCATCGTCACGCAGAAGCTGGCGCTGATTGGACAGGATGTCATCGACATTGGAAAAATCCGGGTCTGCACCCCATGCCAAACCTGAAAAACCGACAAGAACAAAGATACATGGAATGCACCACACCAAAGAAGAAAGATATAAGCTTTTTGAATCTCTCATGGTCAGCACCCCTTTCCTGTCCACATCCGATTTGCCTCAAGGCGCCCTCGAGCAGTATGATGAAGGTTAAACCAAACTGATTCGAGCTGCTTGGGCAGCTCGACCATCCAATGCATGCAATTCTCTGGGCGCGGATCATACCATAAAAGCAATCGATCTCTTTCATATTTCTACTTTCTTACCCGATTCCCTTCATCTGTGCTAAGATTGCTTTGTGACGAACTAGGCTTCCATGCAGTGGTTCCTACTCGGAGAACGACATGAGCGGCGATGTGACAATAGGGCAGGGGGTTGGAAGGCGATGGCTATCTCTCATCGCGCTGATCGTTATCATGGCTCTATCCTTGGCGCTGCTGCTTTGCGCCCTTAGCACCGCTCGGGACCATGACGCGAAACTAAAGGGGACAAACGCATCAGCGGGAATCGTCGGGCTGGAGTTGGCTTTGAGCGCCGAGCGCGCGGCTGCCCTTCTGGATGAGTGGAGACAGAGGACAGAAGACGGAACGCCGGTTTTTGCGCACGCCGAGCGAAGCCTTCAGCTCGACCGCCGGCTCATCCCCGGGTACGCGGTGTTCGGCGCCGCGCTGCTTCTGCTGCTCCTGACGACCCTGCGGGTACCGATCGACCGTTTCTGGCTGTGGCTGGTTGCCCTGCCTCTTGCAGCCGGCCTGGCTGACCTCCTCGAAAATCATTTCCTGGGGCGGATCCTCGTCGCCACGTCACCGCAGACGTCTCTGGTCATAGGCGCGGGCCTTTTCGCCCTGACCAAATTCTGTCTGCTCGGACTGAGCGTGATCGCGGGCATCGCCCTCCTGTGGTTCGGTCTGTTCCATCAGGCCACCAAACCTGCCGTCCAGGAATCCGAGCGCCTGGTACCCCTTCAGGAAGTCATCCGGCGGGAAAGGATCTACATCCAGAGCCGGCGGCGCAAGGCCGGAGTACCGGATACCGAAGACCCAGCACCTGTCGGGATGGCGCTTTCGGGGGGCGGCATCCGCTCGGCGACCCTTTCACTCGGTGTGCTTCAGTCGCTCTCAGCCTGTCCCCTCTTCAAGCGCATCGACTATCTCAGCACGGTCTCGGGAGGCGGGTATATCGGCTCCGCTCTCTCGAGCCTCCTCTCCTGCAAGAAATTGTATACGTATCTCGGCCCTGACGAACCGGCCCAGTTTGAATTCGAAGCCGAGGACGAAGCGCATTTCGATGTGAAGACCCCGGTGGACAGCCCTTTTCGGGACGACTGCCGCACCCCCCGCACCCCACACCGGCAGTGGCTCAGCGGCCGCATGGTCGTGGAACACCTGAGGGCGTTCGGGGACTATCTGGTCCGGAAACACCGGGCCTTCGACCGCGATGTCCTTCGTGCGCTCGGCACCCTCCTGACCGGCATTCTCTGCACCCTAGGGCTTTTCTTCAACCTCGTGATCATCGGTGCAGCCCTCGCCCTTCTGGCCTTGGCTCTGTGCGGGAGTGAACCCTTTCCCGACCCCTCGGGCGGGTATGCCGGCTCCCTGCTGGCGGGCGCCGGCGGGGTGGCCGGGCTTTTTTGGGCGGCTGGTGCCGGCGGCCTTTTCGCCATCGGCGCGGGCGTCGTCTGCGGGGCATGCGCGGACCGTGCGCCAAGGACCTGGTTCGAGCGAAGCGGAGACACTTACGAGGACGCAAGGCAGCGCCGAGCCCTTTGGGTGCTTGGGGGGCTCGCCCTTCCAGCCGCGTTCGTTGCTCCTGCGGCATTGGGGAGTTTCGTGCCGGAGATGCAGGATGCAGTCCTCGTGCCCCTCTGTTTCTACGCCGGCGGGTTCCTCTCCCTCGTTTTCGCCTATATTCTACTGGTATGCCTCTTTCCAGGAAAAGGGGAGCGCCGGTCCAACCGGAACAGCCGCTCCTATTTGAGCTCCATCATCGGTCTGTTCTTCTACCTCTTTCTGGCCGCCGTCTGTCTGGTGCTGATCAGCGCTCTTCTCGGCGCAGCGATCGCCAGGGGGCAAAGTCTTCCAAGCTCCGAGACCATCGTCGGCGGGGGCGGAGCAGGTCTCATCGGAGCGCTCGTCCTGGGCCTGATGGCGTGGTGGCGAAACCGCAGGCAGGAAAGCAAACAGGATAGCGGAGAGAGAATCAAAGGAGCGTTCGGTTGGCTCAAGACCTCATCGGAGGTCGTTCAGAAAATCGTGCTCGGCGCAGCGGCGGGGCTCGTTCTGGCGGCCGGCCTCATGCTGTGCATGGTGCTGGTCGAACAACTCCTTCGCTGGGCCGGCCCATCCGATCCCGGCGCGCTGCATTATCTCATCTTCAGCGCGGCGGCCGCCTTCCTGCTGATCCCCGGCTGTCTGGTCGACTTCAACAAGATCTCCATGCATTATTTTTACCGGGACCGTCTGGCTGAGGCTTATTTAAGCACCTTGGCTCGACCGCTCGGTCCGGTTCTGCAGGGCGGCCCTGAAATCAGGCGTGAGCACAGCCAGATGCGGCTTCTGGATCTGCACGGGCGCCCCGGCAATACAACCAGGACGAAGGCGCAGACGAAAGCGGCGGCTTCAGCGACCTCATCGGACGGCGTTCCGAGCAGGTCTTCCTTTGTACAGTATCGGCTGAAATCCCGTGCGTTCGATCGGGTGCAGATCTGGAAGGCGCTCGAGCCCGAGCCCGAGCCCTTCACGGGGGCGGTCACCGCTGCGCCTTATCACATCTACAATACCTGTCTGAACCTCTCCACCGACCGTGACGCGGCCTATCGCAGCCGGAAATCGGACATTTTCATCTTCTCCAAACTCTATTGCGGCGCACCCGCGACCGGTTTTACGGACACTGGGGTCTATCGCTCCGGCGCCACGAAGGTCGCCCGGGTCTTGACCATATCGGGCGCGGCGATCAACTCGGCACTCGGACGTCAGACATTCTTTGCACAGGCCTTCGGCGCCACGCTCTTCAACATCCGGCTGGGGCAGTGGATGGAGAACCCGGGTTATCACGGCGGGAAACACATCGGAAGGCGGGAAACCATTATCTTCTGGCCCAAATACCTGCTGATGGAAGTCCTCGGCATGAGCGATTCACGCCGTCGCCTCGTGCACCTTTCCGATGGGGGGCACACCGGCGACAACCTCGGTCTCATATCGCTCCTGCAGCGCCGGTGCCGTCTCGTCCTGGTGGTGGATGCCGAATGCGACACCGATTGGAGCTTCGGGTCCCTCATGAACGCCATCCAGTATGCAGAAGCCGACATGGGAATCCGAATCGAACTCCGCTTAGACGATTTGAAGCCTGACAAAAATGGATTTGCCGCTAGACATTACGCCATCGGAACCATCCTCTATCCCGCAACCGACTCGGAGCCGAGCATGCAAGGCCACTTGGTCATCCTGAAATCGTCGGTGCACAAGGACGACGACGAAACGGTGCGAAAATACCGACAGACCCACCCCGTCTTTCCTCAGGAACCCACCTCCGATCAATTTTTCAGCGAAGAACAGTTCGAGGCCTACCGCAAGCTCGGTCAGAATATGGCAGACCAGTTGCTGGAAGACCACGCAGAACTCGGGCGGGGCAAGATTTCCCTCACTTGAAACGCAGAAATGAACAAATGGCGAGGTTATAGGATATGGCGAGAGGGGAGCAGCTCGGAAGACAATGGAAAATCATCCAGTCCTTGATTACATCCCGGCAGGGGCGATCCGCCGCAGATCTGGCCAGTGAACTCGAATGCCATCCAAGGACCGTTTATCGCGATCTCGAAGCACTGCAGATCGCCGGTTTTCCCATTTATACCGAACGGGTCGACGGAAAAAACCTCTGGTCCGTCCTGGACACCGTAAAGCATCAGATCCCCGTGCCGTTCACGCTGACAGAGTTGATGGCCCTCTATTTCAGCACCGATATGTTGAAGGTCTTCAGAGAAACCGCGTTTTATGATTCCCTCGAAAGCCTGTCGCAGAAAATCAAAACCACCCTACCGCCCGATTCTCTCCGCTACGTTAAAGGACTAGAGAAGACCATCGAAGTCGGCATCAAGCCCTACTGCGAGTACTCGAGGTTTCGTGAAATCCTGAACCGGGTCCACGATGCAGCGCTCCGGAGGAAGTCCATCGAGATGGTCTACTTCACCATGAGCCGCAGGAAGGAAAGCCGGCGTAAGGTCGACCCTTACCGTATCTGGTTTTTCAACGGGACTTTCTATCTGATCGCTTATTGTCACACCCGCTGCGCCGTCCGGATCTTCGCCGTCAACCGCATCAAGATGCTCCATCTGACCAATGAACCCTTCGCGGTTCAGGAAGGCTTTCGCTTCGACGCCTTCACGCAGTCGAGCTTCGGCGTCTTCCAGGGGGAGATGGTCCGGATCAAGGTCTGGTTCTCCCGGGAGGTCGGAGGCTACATCCGGGAGAAGATCTGGCACCCGAGTCAAAGCATCCTGCTTCAGAGAGATGGATCCGTCCTCTTTGAAGCCGAGGTGCCGTGGAGCGTGGAGATCAGGGCATGGATCATGGGCTGGGGGGCGGATGCCCTCGTGCTCGAACCGCAGTCTGTGCGGGAGGAAATCCAGGCCGAGGCGCGCCTCATCGCCGAGCGTTACGATGGAAGCGCGCAAGCACCTCCGCACGTCGAACCTGAACAAGAATCGCGTTCGTGACAGCCCGCTGATCGGCAGCGGCACCGGCCCGTACACCCTGTTATTGGAGATCATCACATAATGTCAGCTCCCAGGGTTTCGCCCTTTCGTGCTTTTTGCCCAACCACCTTCACGGAATCCACCGGCAAGAGTTTCCAGACGACGTTGAGCTCACCGTCGACCAGATGTTCGATCGCCGCTGCTGCAGCCTCTTCCCGACTTCGCACCAGCGTCGTGAAAACAAGTTCTGCCCCGCCCATGAATTGCCTCATTTCAAAAAGATAGACCGGCAGGCCATCATTGCTCATGGGTGCGCCTCCTTCTCTTCGATCCGTCCATGTCAAAGGGGGCAATCGCTTCATCCCCCTCACCGTAACTGAGCAGCACCCTAGCACAGCTGATTGACAGATCCGGTCACACGGGCGCACCTTTTATCGGATCGGCACGGGAAGCAGGTGACGATGTCTGAATCCTGAGGTCGAGTAAGAGAGATCATGAACTTTGATGGCTTTATCAGCTCGAAGTGCACGACACAGTCTTCGCGCTTTTCTCAGCGGCGCATGCTCTCCTACAGAAGCTCCAGACCTTTCCGCCACAGGTTCGCCTCGGCCTGCCGGCGTTTGATCAGACCGGAGGAGGGATCCCACAGCCGCTTCATGGATACGATCTGATCCTCCACCTCGCCGAGAATCGATTGAACCTGCTGTATGTCCGCCACGGCCTCGTCCGCCCGCGCGAGGATCGTCTGAATCTCCTTCATTTCCCTCCGCCGAGCTCCGCGCAGATCGGTTCCACGATTGAAGACGAGGCTGACCAGAACCGAACGGCACAGCGCAGGCAGACGCTCGAGCGAGGGATAAATCCCCTCGCAATCGGCGTAGAACCGCGGCAGGGTTTTTTCTATAAAAACCGACCAGGCATATTTGAAAGGAATCTCCACCCCGAGATGCCGAAGTTCCCGAGCACGGGTTTTCGTCCCGCGTCTACCGATGTCTCTGGCCAGTTCAGCCAGAACGGCATCGGATAGATGAGAGCCCCAAGACGCGATGAAATCCGCCTCGGTATTCCATTTCAGATCATATCCGACGCCGATGGTGATGCCGCTCTGCTCGCCGGGATAATGGGGCCACCGCGTGTAGAGATCGTAATAGGCGAGGCCGCCTGTCTCCTCGAGGGCGATGAATGCCAACCCATTGGTGTCAAGCTTTGGAAACGGCTCCGGCCTGGATTCCAGCCATGTCCAGAGCGTTAAACCAGCGATCCCCGACACGGGCTGACCGGCATAATCCTGCGCGTACCGGACGCCCCTCTGAGTCGCGAGGCCGAAATCCCCGTCCGCAATCAGCATCGCTCCGACACGGTTGAGAAAAGACTGCAGCCTGTAAACCGCTTCGCCCTTGTCTCCTCTTTTCAAATCCGGATTCGGCATTGTCCGCTCCTCCCGAAAAGTTCGTTTGTGGATGACGTTCATCGGTATGTGTTTTCAAGCCATCGATTTCACAAAAAGAAACATTTGAAAGGGGGCCTCTTCCGTGCCCTCCAGAGATTCATACCCCGTGAAAGATCTCTTCCCATCTCCTGTCTCAGGCTCCCGTCGAAGATTGCCATGCCGCTCCCGTTTCCACGATGATCTTGGTGCCTCAGCGGACGGCAATCCCGAAAATGATCGACCCGATGACCAGGTCAGGCATGCACGACCCGGTCGGATAGACGCGTCCGCCACTAATGGGCCCGGATTCAACTCCCGGCCGTGCTATGCCCATTCTTCAAGCTATATGCAGTGGCCGCCTGATTGCACGCAGAAGCATCGGCATTCCGAGGCCCTTTTTGACGGAGGATGACTAGGCTGATTTCACCGGGCACCCACAGCCGCAGCCGCGGTCCCCAGGTCCCGGTGCCGCGGGAAACGATCAAATTCATCCCTCCGCGCTCGTACATCCCTTCGACCAGGGGGTAGAGGACCCGCACCAAGTGCTTGAACGGCCATATCTGGCCGTTATGGGTGTGACCTGAAAGCATGAGATCCACGCCGGCCTTCGCTGCACGGCCGGTCAGCCAGGGCGTGTGCGAAAGGAGGATAGTCGCCCCCTCAGGCCTGCCCCGCAGTGCTCGATCCAAGTTGGCCTCCCCCTCCCCCGGGCGCCGTCGGGCAACCGTCAAATCATCGACCCCCGCAAGCACCAGACCGTCAACCGGCTGCGCCCACTCGTTGGCGAGGAGGCGAATTCCGGCGCCCGCAAGGATCTCGCCGGTCACATCCCGGCGATTGGAGCGCACCGCATCGTGGTTTCCCCGCACAGCCCACACGCCCAACGGCGCCGAAAGCCGCTGCATCACCGGCACCATCTCCAGGGGGTCGACCCTGCGCTCGAACAAGTCCCCGGCCAGAACGATCACATCCGGCCGGAGATCCATGGCCTGGTCGATGCGGGCGCTCAACCAGCCGGGCCCCAGCAGCGCCTCACCGATGTGCAGATCGGCCAGGGCCGCGATGGTCAGACCGTCCAGGGTGTCGGGCAGTGCGTCAACAGCCACCTCATAGGTCTCGACGACCGGGGGCCTAAGGGCCTGCACATGCCCAAGGATGATCGACATCACCCCGAAGACTGCACCCACCAAGCGTAAGCGGTTCAGCGACCTCCTGAACAGCAGTCCGAACCCGGAAACCAGATCGGCGATGAAAAACCCGACCGCAGCGAGAAAAACGCAGCCCACCCACTGCATTCCGACCACCTGGAGCGCATTGGATACAATGCCGGCCCCCTGCCCCCTATAGACGCGGCTCAGAACGAACACGATCCAGCATGCCAGACCGACGGCGATCAACCCTGCGCGGTTCAGATGTCGCTTCCGCACGGTCAAGGCACCCAGACGGTTAAAGACATAGAGTTGCAGCACCGTTACGACCGTGATCAAACCTATTCCGAAGACGAAAATAGGATCCTCCTACTCCAGGGTGAATCCGATGTCGGACATCCCGGAAAGGCTGTAAGGCGCTGCCGCTCCTTCGCAGCGATGAAGACGACCAGTGCAATGCCTCATACGTTTCAAAGCAGGGGGCCCAGCAGCCTGCAGGCGTTGTCGACAAAACGGCTCCCGGCGCTGCGGGAGTTCCAGACATCCGGGTCCAGCCGCTCGGAGTCACGAAGGTAGCGTTCCTGAAGGTCACGAAGACGACCGGTGAAATCGCGGTCGTACACCAGGAGGGAGATCTCCGAATCCAGCCAGAAACTGCGCATGTCGAGATTGACCGACCCGAAGACGCTGACCGCCCCGTCGATGGTGAGACTCTTGGTGTGGAGGAGTCCGCCGTTGAAAAGCGCAATCCGAACCCCTGCCGACATCAGATCGTCGAAGTGGGCCGCACTTGCGTGGCGGACGAGCAGTGAATCGTTCCGGGCCGGAATGATCAGGGTCACCGCCACACCGCAGAGAGCGGCCGTCGTGAGCGCGGTCAGCAGCGCATCGTCGGGGACGAAATAAGGCGTAGTCATTACGAGTTCGCACTCGGCGCCATACATGGCCTTGAGCAGCACTTGGTGAATCGACTCCGCCTGGAGGTCCGGACCGGAAGGCACGACCTGCACCACCGAACCGCCCGGCATGGCCGATTCCGACACTGTCCACACCCTCGGCGGCTCGAAGGTGGCGCCTGTTTCGACCGACCAATCGAAAAGGAATACACCGTCGAGTGAGGCAGCGGCCGGCCCCGTAATACGCACCATGGCGTCCACCCATTCCCCGACACCCGCCTTTTGTTTAAAGAAGCGGGGGTCGACCAGGTTCTGGCTGCCCGTGTAGGCCAACCGCCCGTCTATTACGGCGATCTTCCGATGATTGCGCAGGTCGGTGCGCGTGGCAAGCGCACGTACGAGTCCGGTCGGCCAGGCAGCCCTGAGGTCGACGCCTGCGCGACGCAGCCTCCTGGCCTGAACCCCCTTCAGAAATGTCTTGCTTCCGAGCGCATCCGCGATCGCCCGGCACTGCACCCCACGCTGAGCCGCGCGGATCAGGGCGTCCACGATCTCTCCTGTGCGGCCTTTCTCCTCCCAAATATAGAAGCAAAGATGAAGCGTTTGCTCCGCCGCGTCGATGTCGCGGATCATATGGTCGAAGACCGACTCGAAATCACTGAGGAGCAGCGTTTCATTCCCCGGCAGGGCGGGGAAACCCTGGAGGCGCTCGGCGTGGCGTCGAAGCGGCTCGCCTGGAGGACCGATTGGCAAAGACACAGTTACCGCTTGGGCCCCGAGGGACGTCTGCCACCGGGTCAGCCGGGGGACACCACTCCGAATCCGCACGGCACGGCTCAGGCCAAGCCGTTTTTCGCCGAAGAGCAGATAGACCGCCGCGCCTGCGAGGGGCACACTGAAAACCACTGCCAACCAAGCCATCGCAACACCCACAGGAGGCCGACGCATGATCACACGGATCGACAGGATTACAATGACGACCCAGTGAACCACCAGAACGGCGGTGGAAACCATGTGTGGATTCAAGCTAGTATCCTTCCGGAAATGATTTCCGGGTACGACCCGGTTTCCAATCGGGAAATGAGGATTTTTTGCAATTATAAAGGAAATCGAATGATTGCGCTGAGGCGTACGGATTTCGCACCCTATAAGCAAGCACGCAGATCGACGCCGAGATTGGGCAAAAAGGCCGTTTCCTGACGGTAACCAGGCAGAACAGGAACCACACGCGAAAGGGAGCAAGCTTATGGGGTCCGGAGAGTGTTCCAGAAGAAAGCGGAATCGTCAATCTTTTCCTGGAACGTCATCTTGCCAACTAGAAGCCTCTTTTTGACACCGAAATGAAGCGTTTAAGCATAGAAAATGCGCTTTTTAACCACGACATTCAAATATTTTCAGCATGTTATGTTGGTCCGACCCCAATTTTAGTTTTAGATAGTGCATCAGGGCGGTTCGGGAGGTCTCCACCATCTCCAGGGATCTGACCTCCAGGATGATCTTCATGATGATCGAAAAATCGAGCATATCCAGGGCATGACGCCAATCGAGCGTCCCTTCTTCGAGGCCGATGTGCTCGTCGTGCTGCCCCGAATTGTTGCTGGCATGCACGTAGACCACCCTGTTTCTCACTTCACGCAGGAAGACGTCGATCTCGCAGCCGAGTTCGCCGCGTCCGCAGCCGTTGTTCAGATGCCCGAGATCGAGCACATATCCGAGCTGCGGAAAACTCTCAAGGATGTCATACGCATAATCAGCGACCAGGATGCTGTTCGATTCGTACAACATGTCCACGCCGAGATCCGCTGCATACTGGAACACCTCTTTGAGGCGCCGCTTGTCCTCTCGACACAGGATCCCATCGTTCAAATGGAACACAAGCTGCCGGGCCTCGAGAAAACGGCACACATCGAGTTCCGCGGTCAATACGGCCAGGTTGGCCTTGGTGAAAGAAGGGTAGGGCTGGAAAATGCCGGCCGTACCGGAGTGGATGCTCAGGTCGAACCCCTCCATGTACCGTTTGACCTTTTCCAGGAAATAGAGATTGAAATGCAGTTTGGAGTTCCGCCGATTGATCTCGACAGCCTCGAATCCCAGCCCGGCAATGTGTTTATACCATTTGGCCTCCTGGACAACTTGCGTCGTAATGCCGACTACTGGGACCATTGGCTTTTCATTCCAAGGCTTGAGCATGGACGGGGCGGATGACCCTCTCCCCCTGGAAAGAGGCCGCTCGACACGCGGGAACACCCTCGAGGCAACCCCGGAGAAGAGAGAGGGTCTATAAAGCCGCCAGCGGCCTTTTCAAACCGCATGGCATTTGAGCGGGCAGGAAAAAGCAGGGCTTTCAAGCAGGGATGCCTCCATTGCTACATAAGGCGCCTCGCCCTGGCACCCTCGACAGATCGAGCCGTCTGTGACAGGGTAGGCCTCTCCGCAGACCATGCAGATCTTGAATCCCTTGCGGCGCCGCACCTTGATAAACTCCGGATCGAGCTGCACGGCCTGTAGGCTGCACACACTGGCTCCGGCGGTCTTGATCTCCTCCAGAAGGCGGACGGAGTCCTGCTGTTTCTTCGGTTTGAGCTTGAAGTACCAGCCTTTCAATTCCGGCCAGTCCTCCATTTTGGACGCATCGACATAGACGCGCACCCCTCTGCCGCTCGATTTGTCATACAGGACCAGCGCATAGCGGCCCAGATCGATCACCTTGAGCCATCCGTTGCCCGTCGTGCACGGCGTCAGCAACTGGATCGCATCGGGCAGGCAGGCACGGGTCTCGCAAAGGGCGTCGAAAAACTCCCCTTCGGGGAGGTTGCCAAGCGCCAGGTCCACCATGAAACCACCCAGCACGACACCCGGGGCGACTGTTCCATGGAACCGGCGAACCGCCTCGAGATATTCATCGTAGGTGTAGGAACCGATCTTCATGAGAAATACTCCCATATGTTGAGTTCAATGGCAATCTCTTCTCTTGCGGTTATCCGATTCAATCCCGGAGCGGCAAGGAAAAGATCGGCCAACGGTCAGCTTTTTGCCTTTCTGACGATTTTTCTCTTCTCCTCCGGGATCGGCGGCGGTACGGGCTCGCCGACGAGCTTCTGCACCGCGCCGAA
>ENA-OSEO01000785-OSEO01000785.1-sediment-metagenome-genome-assembly--contig:-NODE-785-length-71978-cov-12.144504_pt1 | contig 71978 bp, 67 predicted proteins | sample MGYA00237883_ERZ534232 | MGnify/ENA metagenome assembly ERZ534232
ATGGTATACACCCGGACCTCGATTTCAGATGCCTATAATAAGCCGCAGGTTTCTTATGAAGCCCAGAAAAAGACATGCACTGATTTTGGCTGGCTGTTTACCCCTATGATAGGTTATGCGGCCTTTGGCGGCTGGGAATTCGGCGGCGAAATCAAGTGGCCCAGCGGTGAATTTTCACAGGCGCCTTCAGTGCTCAAGCACGTAGCGGAAACCCCGGATGAAGCCATGAACCTGGAACCGCCCGATGTTAAAAGTAATGGGATTGTACCTCTCCAGGTCGAGTTCCATAAAATATCTGCCCAGGAAAAGCTGGATAACGAACCCTTTAATGTAATATTGCAGCTTGAAGGCACCTTCAATGTGGCCTGCAATATTGTAGGGGCCGATAAGATGTGCAAGTGGATGATAAAAAGGCCCGATGTTGCCCACCACCTGCTACGGCTGGCAACCGATTACCTGATTGAGCTGGCGGGTTATTACAAAGAGCTTTTTGGCACCGAAGGCGTTATTGCCTTTGGTGGTGAACCCAGTGCCTCCAACAACCTGATATCACCTGACAAATTTGAAAAATTTGTACTGCCCTATCAGAAAGAGACCAACGAGAAATATCTGGAGTTGGGCTATAAAAGCCGGCTGATGCATGTATGCGGCGAGCAAAACCTTAATCTGCCCCACTGGGCTCAAATACCCATGGGAGATCCTGGTATTGTCAGCTTTGGCCATGAGGTCGAGCTGGAAACCGCCGCCAAACATTTTCCCAATGACATCATCGTGGGCAACCTGGAGCCGGCCATAGTCCAAACCGGAACTCCTGAACAAGTCTATGAGGCTACCAAAGTGGTGGTTGAAATGGGTAAAAACCTCGGTACTGGGTACATCTTCGCCCCCGGTTGCGAACTGCCCCCGATGTCACCCGTAGAGAATATCAAGGCCATGAATAAAGCGGTTGAAGATTTTGGGTGGTATTAATACAATCTCAAACCCGTTACAATTAACCCGTTTGATTGAAAAGAGGGGGGCCTGAGCCCCCCTCTACTAATTACCATTCTCCAATTAGACTGAAGCTTGCACACTAGCCAATAGGCCTGGCTTCAGGTTTAGTTTTTCGATATGACGCTTTACTAAAGAACTTCTTTATGAAGAGGTAAAGATTAATATTTCTCGGTTCTATTAACTTCATTATAGCCAAATTATAATCCAGCCCAGTCACGTTCTAATGATGGGTTTTCTTTTTCAAAAGACTTCATTTGACAACCATGTCGTGAAAGAGTATCTTATATTTTGGTTTCTTTGGGAATATCAATCATTCCTTATAGCGTCATCGCAGAATTATTTGAGTAAAGAGTCAACAAAGGCTAAGAACCAACAGGAAGGGATTATTTCCTTGAAAAGCTCAATTTCAGGTAAGAAAGTTGGACTGGCGCTTAGCAGCGGCAGTGCCCGAGGGTTAGCTCATATAGGCGTGTTGGAAGTTATGGAGAAGGAAGGAATTCCTGTAGACCTGATAGCCGGTACCAGTATGGGTTCGGTCATCGGTGCTCTGTATGCTCAAGGGAAAACCATAGATGAAATTAGTAACATAGCCACGGGCTTGAAGCGGAAGGAGATAGCCGGTTTATTCGCAGTAACTTTTCCGGGTACAGGATTATTAAGTGATCGTAAAATCAAATCTCGATTAAAGGAAATACTTGGTGGAGTTGATTTTAGTGATTTGAGGATACCTTTCGCCTGCGTGGCGACAGATATAATTACCGGTGAAGAAGTCGTAATCCGCGAGGGACCGGTAGCAGATGCAGTTATGGCCAGCATACTTTGGCCGATTATTTTTAAACCGGTTATATGGCAGGAAAGATACCTGGTCGATGGGGGCCTGGTAGACCCTGTGCCGGTTCAACTTCTGAAAGGCATGGGGGCTGACATTATTATTGCCTCAAATGTAGTAGTTGGCCCAGAAAAAAGAGCCCGTGATAACCTGATGAAAGTGGGAAGGCAAAACAAGACCAGTGCAGCACAAGCGCCTAATATTTTCAATACCATGACGCAGTTTATCAACATTGCCCACTACCAGGCGGTAGAACGCAGCTTACAGGGAGCTGACGTAGTCATCAAGCCTTCATTGAGTGGTATCGGTTTTGGTGATTTCCACCGGGTAGACGAGTGTATCGACCAGGGAAAACTGGCCGCTCAGGTTGCCATGCCTGAAATAAAACGTCTTCTGAAGAAATATAACTGCCCGAAGCAGCAGATGTCAAAGTCAAGGCGAACCATCTTGCGAAGCGAGTGCTCTGGCTCGTGTCTATCATCACCAAAAGGTAGAGTTCATCTCATCTGAACCTACCTTCATTGTCGATAATGGCGTTCTCCGACGGAAAGCACCTCTCTTTTCAAGAAACAGGGAGATGCTATCGCATGTGTGCCCCGGAGTATAGACAGACGATACGTAAACCACCCAAATAGGGAAGTACCTCTCCCCCCGTGACCAGCAAGCACGTTGATGGGGCAAGGCTTGGAACAGGCCAAAACGGCTGAGCGCTCCTACGATAAGTCTCCTCGACCCCTCCAGATGCGGCGCAAGAAGGTCCCATCTCCGGCGGAGGTCTCCTCATCTTTGTGAGCCGCTGCCTTTGCCCCGGTCAAATGTCTCAATTCTGTTACGCTACTGGCATGGTCAATGTGGCCGTGGGTGACGATAATATGTGCCAATTCTTCTGGTTCCCTACGCAAGTCCTTAACGAAGTCGAGTATGCGGCTGGCATTTCCAGGCATCCCGCGGTATCGATGATTACCAACTGGCTGTTAACCAGGAAATAAACGTTGCTCCCTCTAACTTTATCCACAAGATGAATCCCGGCTGCGATTTCCATCTCGTTCGTCTTCAACCCTCGTTCTTCACACCGCGCCCTATGTCTCGTGCGTATTTCAGATACCAAAACCCATTCTAAACGTCAACTCTTGCCTTACTTCGCAGGCCGCTAAACAGGCTGTATACTACCGGTACCACCACCAGGGTTAGCAGTGTCGAGGTGAATAATCCACCGATTACCACCGTTGCTAACTCGGCGGCGATAATAGTCCCTTCTCCGAAGCCAAGCGCCAGTGGCAGCAAGGCAAAGATAGTGGTGACAGCAGTCATGAGGATAGGCCGCAGCCGCATATTTCCACTTTGCATAAGAGCTTCGTGGGTGCTCATCCCGTTACGTCGCAACTGGTCAGCCAGGTCGATGAGCACGATAGCATTGGTGAGTACAATCCCTACCAGCATAAGCATACCCATCATCGCTGAAATCCCCATGGGTTGCCCGGTGATAAACAGCCCAAGCAAGGCGCCAATTGATGCTACAGGCAGACTGAACATGATGACAAACGGATTTAAGAAAGAACGGAAGGTTATAACCATTACAGCATAGGCACTGATTATGGCGATGATTATGGCTAATCCCATATTGCGGAAACCTTCCGTCATCTGCTCAAAAATACCGCCGTATATTATCTCGGTTCCAGCCGGTAGCGACAATTCACTATTGATCTTACTCTCTACTTCCTGGGTGACGGCGCCCACATCCTTGGCGGTTATCGCTGCCGTCACCTGGGCGGCAGTTCTCTGGTCGTATCGGAGAATGCGTGTAGGCTCTGGCTTGAAGCTGACCGTGGCAACTTCACCGAGAGGCACGGTTTTTTGCACTCCTACATTCAATTGGCTGAGTTGTTCCGGACTGCGCACTTTCTGTAATGGTGAAGCTATATAAACGTCATAAGTTGCTCCGTTGGAGTTGAGTTTGCCGACTGGCGCGCCCATCATGATGAGGCCAAGCTCTATTTTAAGCTGTTCAGGGTCAACGCCATGCTTCACAATTCCGGCGGGGTCAAGCTGAATCTGTGGTTGTGGCACGGCCTCCATAACATTGCTCTCGATATTGATCAGTCCTGCCGTTTGTGAAAGTAACGCCGTAATATCGGCAGCTACTTTATCTACTACCGATGCATCCTCACCAACAACAGTAAGCGTCAGGGAGTTAGTGCTCATACCTGCTGATTGGGCGGTCTCTTCCATTCCTGCGCGTACCGTTATTTTTCCTGGCGATGATATCGGTGCGACTAACTGAAGCAGGCGTTCCGCCTCGGCAGCGAGGTCAGCATCAGGTTTTAAGGTCACGATAATAGAGGCAGTGTTACTGCCACCGCCCAGTAACGCCCCGAGACCTCCAAAAGCACTTGACGTACCAATATTGGTATGATACGCTTCCCAGTCCAGGTTGGTATCGATAATCCGCTCCACCTCGGCTGTCTTTTGGGTTATCGCTTGCATATCAGTGCCGAGAGGCATTTCCACTTCCACCATTACCATATCCATACCCGTTGATGGTAAAAACGACGTCCCAATATGGGGCAAAAGGGAAAAGCTGGCTGCGACGAGTAATGCCGCTACGACCAGGGTAATAGCGCGATGGGACAACGCCCACTTCAATACGGGTTTATAAGCCCGCTGGTACCAGTTTTCTTTCAGCTGCGCCTCCGTCTTCCCGGGACGAATAAAGCCCGCCAATGCCGGTATCACCGTCAGCGCTACCAATAGCGAAGCGATCATGGCAAAGGTGACCGTTAATGCGAATGGCCGGAATAGCTCACCAACAATACCTCCGAGGAAAGCCAGCGGGACGAAAACGATAACGGTTGCAATCGTAGCCGAGGTAAGAGGGGCAGCTACTTCCCGGGTACCGTTAATAGCGGCCTCCCTGAAACCCTCCCCCTGTTTTATATGACGGAAAATGACTTCCAGGACAACGATGGCGTCATCCACAACCCTGCCTACGGCAATTGCGATGGCGCTCAGTGTAAGAATATTGACTGTGATCCCCAGGAGATGCATTACCAGGAAACCAATAAGAACGCTGAGCGGGATAGATAGAGCCGTGATAATCGAAGCACGGAAAGCCATCAGGAATATGAAGATGACTATTACCGCCAGGATGGCACCTATGATTGCTTCCCGGTAGAGCTCGTTGATAGAATCTTCGATAAACTCCGACTGGTCTAGTACGATGGTAAGTTCCAAGTTATTGCCTAGTTCCTGGTTAATTTTATCCAGTTCGGCGGTAACACTATTAGCTACATCAACGGTATTCGCCTCCGGATTCTTGGTGATGGTTATACTTATGCTTGGCTTCCCGTTAGTTCGCGAGATGGCACTTCCCGGTGCCGGATTCAGAGATACGTTGCCTAAATCCTGGAGCTTTACCTGGGAACCTATCGGTGCGTTTTCAATCTCCGCGAGAGAACCGTACTCACGACTTCCGAGCATGCCCGCTATCTGTGCTACAGAAATTCCTGCCTGGTTTAATTTATCGATATCCAGTTCAACCGTTGCCTGTTCCTCACCACCCACCACATCTACCCGGTACACGCCATCAATAGCTTCCAGCCGGGGTACAATCTGCAAACTGGCGACGTTCCTGAGTTCAGTGGTGGTAATGTCTCCGCCAAGGCTAGCGAACACTATCGGAAAAACATCGAGGCTGATTGGCATAAGCTCCGGCGATCTGGCTCCGGCAGGAAGAGAAATTCCCGCCATACTCTGTGAGATTTTATTCGTAACCTCGTCCATCTTGGTACCAAAATCATACTGCGCAAGGACAAAAGATACATTTCTGGCTGAAGTAGACGTGATTTCCTTTACGCCACCGGCTTCGGCAATGGCTTTCTCAACAGGAGCCGTAACCTGTTCTGCTACCTGCTCCGGGGCTGCCCCGGGATAGACGATAACGATACTGGCTACCGGCAACTCTATATCCGGTATAAGCTCTGTTTTAAGACTCATGGTAGCCCAGATTGAGACGACGGTTATTAAAGCTGCTACCAAAAATGTAACCCAGCGCTTCTTCAAGGCTATATTCGTTAAGAAACTCACGCTGCAACCTCCTTTTGAAATGTGGCGGAAACATCCTTTATTGCGGGGTCAGGCTTCAATATCAGTATCCTGTTCCATCGCTGAGGCAGTAAGGAGAATCGCTTCCATCGCCTCGCTGATAATCTCAAGTTTTGGGAGTGTCATCTTTTCCAGAAGCGCCCTTACCCGGGACTGCCCCAGTTCCCAGAGACGAGTCACCAGTTCCTTTCCCTTCTCAGAAAGGCTGCATATAACCGCTCTTCTATCCTCAGAATCACTACCTCTGACTATCAGGTCATGTTGAACGAGGCGGTCAGTAATACCTGTCGTGGTAGCCAGACTTACACCCAGAGCAGAGGAAATGGTACTTACACGAGCAGGACCATCGATAAAGAGAAAGAGGACTATCTTAAGCTGGGGCATGGTGAGGTCAACATTGAGCCATTCCTTCGGCACAATCGGCCGTAGCGCCCGGTAAACCCCTTGTTCAAGATCAAGAATGCGGTCAATAAGTTGCATTTTCTGAACACTGGAAGTCACTGTAATCCCCTCTTTGCTATACCAAGCATTAAGCATATAATTAGCGTGATGCTAACTAGTTTCAAACTATATCAGTCATCCGGCATTTTGTCAACAAGTCCAGTAGTTGATTTTGTTTCCGTATCTCTTCGTGACTAGCCCTGCCAACACACTAGCCCTGCCGACTTGACAGCTATCTCTGACCAGAATATCATATTCTTTCGTTTCTTTGGAAGAATTATGAGAATTCATTGCTGCCGTTGCCGGAATGGTGATAAATGGGCAAGGTCATTTTTAAGCTTGACTGTGAAATTACGTATCAACCCTGAAAAGGGATTGAAGTTCGCCTGAAACATGGGGGGAACCCTTTCCGTGAAGTGGCTCAACTCCTTGCTCAGGCGAGCAGAGAGTTATCATTGGCGCTACAGCAGATGGCAATGATGGAGACGGAGCGCGCACCGGAAAAGGTAAGGACAAAAATCGAAGTAGAGGAAGCAGGAGGTCGAAAGACAAGAAGGCGCCAAGGGCCAAGTGTCAAAGCTCAGACCAATAAAGACAGGAAAGCATGCGAGGAGACAGTTCCTCGCGCCTTCAGGACATACATGGAAACCAAAGAGCTAGCTGACAAAGTCGTAAAAAGGACCTGAAACAAGCCATTAATGAACAAGCGGAGAGAGAAGCCAATATAAAATACAAAGAAACCTTGGAGTAGGCAAGAAAAGTGCCTGATGAGATTATGCATGAAGCTCAAAAGGCATTGAACGATGCTAGGGAATAAACGAGGAAAGGAGATACTATCAAATTGAATGAGATGATTTGGAGAATAAAAACCGAAGGCAAAGACCATATTGTTGGGTATAAGGCCGGTTGGAAAGCGGTGGAGTCCTGATCGATGGCAACTTAGTTAACTCGAAGGGTTCGGCTTATTATGGGTGTACTGATAAAAAAATCTTTTACAATTGATGGGAAACCGGCCAAACTTCAGCTTCGTAGCTTAAAGAGCGAAAGCTGGGATCTGGTCTATTCGGGTAAAGTCTATGCACCACTAGAATAGGCAGGTTTACCAATCAAAATTGGGGAGGCGTGAAATGGCCAAGATTAAGTTTGAGCGAGGACTCGAATTTGAACATGGGTAAAAAGGCGAATATATTCTGCGCTTCAAATCGCCGCAGGTTAAGCTCGACACTGACTTGACGGGGAGCCACCTGAAAGAAGCTAAAAAAGAAGTCCTACTTGGGGTGCGAAGTGTCATCGAAAAGGCGATAAAGGTTAAGGAAGCAAATAACAGGGAATAAATGGGGATATGGCAGACATCAGGTTTAGCGATTCTCAAAACGCAAGCGAATGTATATGCACGGTGAGTTAGTGGCATAGGATTCAGTTCTAGAAATAAGACTGCCGACAGGTTGTTTTTCACTATCGGATATTCGAAGTGCATAATGAGCTTAGTTCGGATGGGGAGGAGATTAAGATGGTATTAACATTCAGACAGAGGGCTTTTCTTAGCAAGCTCCTCGATGTTTATCGGGAGATGAAAGAGCCTATTCACTACAGCGTCATCGCCAAACGTCTGGGGTTAAACAATTCTACTGCTTACGATATGCTGCGACTTCTTGAACAAAAAGGCATGGTAACTTCAGAATACGACACGCCGAAGGAGACTTCAGGTCCTGGACGCTCAAATATTCGTTTTATCCCAACTGCCGAAACCATAGAGCTTTTCTCTCTTCTGGCTAGCGACATCCATGAACAGGAAGACTGGGAAGATATCAAAGTCCGGATTTTGACAAGCCTCAGTCAGGGCAAAGCTCAAGGTTATCAGGAAGTTTTGAACGAACTACTTGCTAAAATGCCGGAGCCGCGGTCATCCCTAGTACGATGTGCTGAGGTTATTACCGCTCTATTGTTAAACCTGAGAGAAGCCAGACAGGAGTTGACCGCACATAACTCGATGGCTAATCTCCTGAAAGCACCGGCAAGCAAACTACGCATGAGCATACTGGCCGGGCTTATTCTGGGGCTATCACATGCCGATCAAAATGCACAGCGCGCGATGTCTATCTATCAGGAATATGCCGAGAAATATGAAGCATCGCTGCAGGAATTGAGCCGTGACAGTCTGATAAAGTTGCACCGGTTTACTCGCGATGTCTGGAATATATTAAAAACACCGGCGCATTAATTGTTTAGGTGATATTTTGGTTTCTTACGAATATTTGATTTTACACGAAGAAAGATGCTATAGCTAGGTTTTTGTTTGGCGGGAAGGCTGCTGCGATATATGAAAGAAAAGCTTAATTCTTCACATTATCAATTGAGGTAAGGGATGATAATTGCCGTTGATGCTGCTGGTGGGGAGTACGCTCCCCGCGAAATAGTTAAAGGAGCCTTAAGAGCTGCTCAGGAATACAAAATACGTGTTGCTCTTGTCGGTAATAAGACGTTGCTCCATCTGATAGCAGGTAAATATTTAGATAAATTAAACATTACCATCATTGAAGCAAGCCAATTTATTAACTTCAATGAACATCCCATGGACGCAATACGCTCGAAACCATATTCGTCAATAGCAGTAGGTATCAACCTAATAAAAGACGGTAAGGCGGATGCATTCGTTTCTGCTGGTAACACCGGGGCAGTCTTATGTGCTGCCATTCTCAATCTGGGGAAGATAGAAGGCGTTGAGCGCCCCGCTCTGGGCACTGTAATCAATCTCATTCCCTCTACCCCGATGTTTCTTATTGATGCCGGTGCTAACACGAATTGCCGACCAAGCCATCTGGTGCAATTTGCCTATCTAGGCAGCGTCTATGCCAAATATGTTCTTGGCCTTGACGCACCGCGTATCGGTTTACTAAGTAATGGCATAGAAGAGGTCAAAGGTAATCAACTAATTCAAGAAGCGCATAAACTGCTAAGGAAGTCGGGCTTGAAATTCATCGGTAATATAGAGGGTATTGATATAGCCCACGGAACCGCTGATGTTATTGTTACGGATGGCCTTACCGGAAATATAGTACTCAAGACCATAGAAGGGCTAGGAGACTACTTCATTAGGTTGCACCAACAACTAGGAAACTCCGTTGACGTTTCCCATTATCTCAAAGGGCGTGAATTGCTTGTTGATACCAGACTTAGCTCTTTGGTCAAAAGACTGGACTACAGTGAATACGGTGGTGCCTGTCTCTTGGGAGTAAAAGGGAACGTCATTGTCTCTCATGGCCGCAGTCAGGCTAGAGCTATTAAAAACGCTATTGGACTAGCCCAACGGATTTCGGAACAGCGCATCTGTCAACTGATTAAAGAAATTAAATATGACTGAAGGATGATGTATTTATTGTTGGTAGTGGTTCCACCACTCAGGGTTCTAATGAAAGAAGCTCTCAAGGAAGGTGGCAGGAGGCCAAAGCCGTGAGAGTATTTGAGGAGACAATGGCTAGAGTCTTGCTCTTTACGGGCAAGGGAGATGTCGGCAAAACCACGATAACCGCGGCAACCACTTCTACCCCAGATGCTTCAGAGTCGTGAACTTAAGGGTGCCAAGCTGGATGCAGGCCGCCTCTATATCGGGTTTGAATCGGATAAGGGCACTGCGGAATTCAACAGCGTCAAGAGTAAAATTCAGTGACAAAGCAGGAAAAGTCGGTTGAAGGTTTAGCCGGCACAATCGGGAAGAGACCCTATTCCGTTTTGCAGGATAACTGCCTGACCAAGTCGGTTGGATTTGCCAGGCGGTGCGTAGCATTAGGTCTTGAAGCCAGCGTGGTGGCCTGTCTGGCTTTCCTCCACCCGCGGGTCCCTGTCCTGGTTTTTAAGGTGCCGGTCGTCGCCTACACTTCTATTCTGAAGTACTGGGCAAGCAGTACGAGGTCTCACACGAGCCCAGAAATGAAAACTAAGGCGTGCCTAAGGTGCTGGTCAGAGCGAGTGGGCTTCAGGTCAAAGGAGGGTTAAAAATGAACACTACAGAAGCAAGTAAGAATGAAATTTGGGCATGGTCTAAGATTGTTTCCAATGTCTTTCATCCGTGGGCTGTTCTAGCCCCGGTATTAGCTCTAGCGGCTTACCAAGCAACAGGCAACTTCTTTGGATGTATCAGATGGACCTTGATAGCCTTTTTGCCGGCGACGGTCTTTCCTCTCCTTTATGCCAAAATCAGGGCCACTGTTCTGTCTCGGGGAGGAAGCCGGCGAAAAATTTCCCGGTCTCTGGTTCGCAACAATCCACAGCAACTCTTTGTTATGACTGCCCTTTTCGGCTTGCCATCTGCCTTGATTCTTCATTACCTTAACGGACCCGAGAATCTCTTTATCATAATTCTCGGCATTACTGCGGTCATGCTGGTAACTGCCTTAATAAATATAAAATACCGTGCAAGCTTTCACCTGTCAATGGTAACCGGTATGTTAACGGCACTATGGTTTCTTTTTGGCGCTATTTCTCTTATTAGCTTTCTTCTGATACCTATCTTGGGTCTTTCCCGCTACCAGTTAGGCGAGCATACGCCAGCACAGACGGTAGCCGGTTTTTTGATTGGGCTGGCAGCGAGTGTAGCCGTTTTCAATGGACTTGGACTCACCGCATGATACGGAATAGAGACTAGGGCAGGAGGCAAAAGTTGCTGAGAACATAGGAATTATTAAGGGAGAAAGCGGAAAAGATGAGAGCAAAGTTGCTTGAAGCTGCCGAGAAAGCAGGAGAACCTCAGGCCAAATTGGCCGCGATAGGAGGCAAGCCATGACAGTCAAGATTATAACCGATAGCACCTCCGACCTGACACCTGAGATAGCGGGCAAACTGGGGATTACCGTCATCCCCTTGTACGTCCACTTTGGTACTGAGGCTTATCGAGATGGCATTGACCTGACCACCGAGGATTTCTATCGGAAACTGACTCGGAGCAAGATATTGCCAACCACCTCAACACCGTCTCCAATCACCTTTGCAGAGGTTTATGACAGTCTTGCAGGAGAAACGGATGAAGTTCTGGTTGTTACTCTGTCATCCCGGTACAGCACGACATATCAGTCAGCAGTTCAAGGTAAAGAGATGAGAAAGAGCAGGTGCCGCGTGGAAGTGATTGACTCGCTATTTTCTATATCAGCGCTGGGGCTGATTTGTATCTCGGCAGCCAAAACGGCACAGGCCGGTGCCAATATTGATGAGCTAGCTGATGTAGTGCGCAGTAGTATGCGCCGGGTAGACCTGCGTATGGCTTTTGATACCCTGGATTATTTGAAGAGAGGCGGTCGTATTGGCAGCGCTCAGGCATTCATGGGGTCTGTGCTGAAAATAAATCCTATTCTCACAATAAAAAAAGGCTATACCGAGGCAGTTGCCCGGACACGTTCCAGAGCCAAGGCGATAGAACACCTCTGTGATTTCGCGATGAGTTTTTCTAATATTGAGGAGATGGCAATAGAGGATGCCGCCACGCCAGATGAGGCTGAAGCGCTGGCAGAGAGACTCAGCGCCAAGTTCCCCAAGGAACGTATTTACCGAACAAAGGTAAGTCCGGTGGTAGGAACCCATGTCGGCCCTCATGTGCTGGCGGTGAGTGTACTGGGGGATAAAAACTAGTCTTCGGCAACAAGGAAAACAATGACGGCAGAATTAATGTTGCTAATCGTCTTAGGTTACCTGATAGGCTCGGTGCCAAGCGCTTATCTGGCAGGTAAGTGGTTCTGCGGCATTGACATCCGTGAATACGGGAGCAGCAATGTGGGAGTTAGCAACTTGATAAGGACTGCTTCGTGGCGAGCAGGTCTGCTGCCGGTCATCTTTGATTTTGGCAAAGGGCTGCTGCCTGCATGGGCGGCTCACCGCATGGGGCTCGGTATCGCTTCTGAGGCGGCTGTGGGCACAGCCGCTATCATCGGCCACAACTGGCCGGTTTTCCTCCGCTTCAACGGCGGGAGGGGCATGCTCACAACTATCGGTGTTTTATTTATACTGCCCCTGATTAATGGCCTTATGCCGTGGGAAACCATCGCCTTCTTCGCCTGCGCTGCTGCCAGTTTCTTCATCATCCATAATATCCCCGTAGGGACAGGCGCCGGGGTAGCTGTCTCACCCCTGATCAGCTGGATAACCGGCAGGCCGGCTGCTCAGACATTAGGGTTTTTAACTATATTCCTGATATTGGTCACCAGACGGCTGACTGTACCACGAGCGGCTGAGGCAGTTAATGTCAGCGCGAAGCAGCTGATAGTCAACCGCCTCTTTCTCGACCGTGACATAAGGGAACGGGAAGCCTGGCTTAACCGTAAAGCTGTAAAAAAAGTTGCTAATAGACAGCCTGAACTTACTGCCAAAACCGGGTACAAGGTTCATCGGGAGAAGCAGAGGTAAATAAAAAGCAGAAGGGGAAAGAGAAGCCGCGTTGTGAGTGAAATAAGGTTTTTATTAATTAATTACCTGATAAGTCCAGTATTAGGGTTGTTGGTTTGCCTTCTTGAGGCCTTCGGTAGAATCAAGTTTGTTCGCTTTGACCGCTTTCCTATTTGGGAAGAGAAGCTCATAATCGTCTCTAACCACCCTTCTTTGTTAGAGCCGATACTTCTTCCTCTAATAGGCTTTCCCTGGATGAACTTTCCCTGGATATTTTCGCCCTTGTGGTCCCGTATCAAGTTTTCTTTAAGTTGGTTTAAGGAGATGCGAAATGAATTCTTGCTCCCAAAAAAACTTATTCCAGTCAATGTCCCGGATAAGAACAACTTCTATGATTCAGCATATATGAGAGTATTGCAGGGAATAAACGTTCCTGTAGATAGAAAAGGGGGAGTACATGGGAGAATCGGAACTGTTCTGGCGCTTAAGAAGATTCTGGAAAATGGAGGGAGAGTTCTCATTTTTCCAGAAGGGACCAGAACTTTCAAGGCAATTCGTAAAGACGAGGGTAAGAATGCTAATGGCAGCAAATTAGGAGAGCTGAAGGACGGAGCAGCGTGGCTGGCTTTGAAAACTGGCGCCAAGATTTTACCGGTTTGGATTGAAGGAACAGATAGGGTACTGCCAAATACGGAATCTCCTGCTCTGAAGCTTCGGCATCTCAGACCCTGGCATAAAATTACAATTAAGATCGGCAGTCCCTTTTCCATTCGGGCTAAGGCCCGCAAAGAAGCCACATTGGAGATTATGCAAGCCTTACTGGAACTAGCCGACGGATAAAGTGGTATATAATACTCTTTGCTCTGAAAGTGAGTTAAAAAAGGTCAAAAAACATTGTTTTGCTCGAAACAGAATTTGATGATTTTAAGCAGTATTGTAAAGAGTATGATTCGATTTGTCTTACTTCAGCGCTGAGATTTCAGGTCCAAGAGAAGAAAACGAGAGTTGCCCATTCGATAGCCCGAGGGTTATCCGTCTAAGAAGAAGGCGTTTTGGTTTTCAAGGTATTTTCTATAATGTTGCTGAATGGCAGTGTAAACACCGGGCGACGCACTGGTCGGTGGACACTTTGGCGGATTTTGATGTCCGCCTGGGATCATTTCTGGCTACTGTTTCACGGTCAACGCCGGTCTCTCGCTGAATCCGCCGGTAGCTCCATCCAAGTTCAAGTAAAGCTAAAATCCTCTGTTTATCAGCCATCTTAAGGTAGTTCCCCAATCGGCACCTCCATCTTTTCTGAATGGAGCATGCCAGATTTTCCTACCCTAAGTGGTGGTTTTTGACATTGTCCCTCACTGGCGGCATTTGGGTGTCCGCTAACACGAAACATCGACCTCAGGGGTTCATCCAAACTGGTCGGCGATTATACAATCGTTGCTCTGGGCGATATAGAACTTACCGGGGCTACCAGGATCGACAATATCGATGATTTGCCCTTCGTCCTGGCGCCGTCTGGCGATTTCTGTGTTTCAGGCTCGGGGTATGCTTCAACCTGGGTCTATGCTCCCGAGGCCAGCGTATCCCTGTCCGGCAGCGCCAAAGTATATGGAGCCCTGATTGCACTTAGCGCTTCAGTCAGCGGCAGTTCTACGGTTGAATACCCACCCGGTGAACCTCCGCCCGTATTTTTACCTGGCGGCGGAGGTGGCGGCGGGGATGACAGCGGCGGCGGTGCCATAACCGGCATCAAGATAGAAACCTGGAATATCGGTTGACAACGCCTCACAAGAAATTAATAATACAGTCCGTCAGCGAACAATAATTGATTGTTCTAAGCCAGTCCCGTTAAGGAACAGATGCAAATGGAAACATCCGAATGGCTGCCCGTTAAACTATACACCCATTGCCAGGCGATTACCGGTTTCGTCTTCCACCCCCAGGAAGATCGGCTGCTTGACATTCTCTGCTCGATCTCAGTCAAGCGCGTTGAAAACCGGGGCAAGTTTCTCGAACTCAGAGAAGTCAGGATCCAGAATTCGGACGGGAAGGAAGAATCACTGGAAGATGCTTTTATAAATAAGGATTCGGTTCACCTGGCGGCAACCTTCGATGCCGATTCGGCCCGTGGCATAGGGGCCAAGGTCGGCACCAAGCCCTATCCCTATACCCATAAACTCACCTCCCGGGTAATTATAAGGACTTCGGCTTATGTTATCTCAGGCGATATTTACCGGGCAAACTACCAGCACGTCTGGCAGGTACTGGAGGACATGCCAGTGTTTTTACCGCTTACCGACGTCACCATATTATCCCAGGCCAGTAAAGCCAGATGGGAAGCCCCTTTCGTTGCGGTGAACAAAGAGCAGGTTGTCTCACTCGAGGAAGTGATACGAAAGGACAGCGGAAAGTAAGCAAAACCGGGATACAACACCTGATTTGCGCCGGTGAAATTTTCCTATTAAACCACTTAAAATCACTTGACAATTAATCGATGCGAATATATAAATTGGTGACGGTCGCGGATATGAGATTAATTATCCCTTCCAAATATATTGTACTTATTCCTTTTCAACCGTAACCTCTAACAATATCCCCACCGGAAGCGGGAGGTGGAGCTTGGGCACCAGTAAACCAGCCGGGAATGCTTATTCCGTCCTGGACAACCTGTTCGAAGGCTGCCAGATAATCGGCTATGACTGGCGTTACCTCTATATAAACGCAGCCGGAGCCCGTCATGGTCATAAGAGTGCCGGTGAACTTGTCGGACGCACCATGATGGAAAGCTATCCGGATATCGAAAATACGGAGCTTTTCGGCCATCTCAAGCGTTGCATGGAGGAGCGCACACCATACCTTCTAGAAAATCTGTTCAATTTTCCAGACGGTTCTCAGGGCTGGTTTGAGCTTAGCATTGAACCGGTACCCGAAGGCGTATTCGTTCTTTCCCTGGATATCACCCAACGCAAGCAAAACGAAGAGCGCATCAGGTATCTCAATTCGACCCTTAAAACGTTAAGAAATCTCAACCAGTTGATCACTCAGGAAAAATCGCGAGAAAAATTACTCAAGAAAAGCTGCGAAATGATAGTCGAAACCCGTGGTTTCTATTTCAGTTGGATACTGTTGTTTGACGGAAACAAGAGTTTCTATTCGGCCGGCATTCCCGGATATGAACAAACTCATTCAGCCTTCAGGGCTCAGATTGAAAGCGGCCAGTATCCGGCCTGTGTTGAAAAGATAATCAACCACACTGTCCCATTTGAAGTCTGTGATCAGCTGCCGGGCGGCAATACCAAATGCATCAACCAGACCGGTTGCAGAGAAGGCAAAGGTATTATCAGCCGCCTCGAATACAAACGTAAAGTATATGGCGTCATAGCCGCATATTTACCCGCTGAAATAGCCAACGATCCCGAAGAGCAGAGCCTGTTTGAAGAACTGGCGGGTGACCTTGCCTTTGCCCTCTACAGCATCGAAATTGAGCAGGAGCAGCAGCGGCTTAATGAAGAGATCAAACGTAGCGAATACCTTTATCGATCCTTGTTTGAAAACATGCTCAACGGTCTGGCTTACTGCAAAATGCTGTTTGTGGAAAACAAGCCGGTGGATTTCATCTTCCTGATGGTCAATGACGCCTTCGAAGCGCAAACGGGGTTGAAAGACGTTGTTGGCAAAAATGTGTCCGAAGTTATTCCCGGAATCCTGAAGTCTGATCCTGAACTGTTCGAGATATACGGCCGAGTAGCGCTCACCGGCAAACCCGAAAGATTCGAATCTTATGTTACCGCACTGGATGCCTGGTTTAATGTTTCGGTATACAGCCCGAAACAGGAATACTTCGTGGCAGTATTCGACGTAGTCACCCGCCGGAAAAAAGCTGAAATCGAAAACCGGACTTCCCGGAGGTTTCTGGAAATCACCAGCCGCAATTATTTTATCAACCTGCTGCTCGGGGAATCGGTCAAGGAAATCCGCGAACTGACAGGGTGTGAGGCTGCCGGCATCCGCTTGCTAGATGAATCCGGTAACATCCCCTACCAGGCTTACCTGGGTTTCAGCCGGGAATTCTACGAAAAGGAAAGCCCTCTCTCGATCAAAAGCGACCAATGTATGTGCATAAACGTCATCAAGGGTACCACCGACCCGAACCTGCCCTTCTATACCCCCGCTGGTTCCTTTTTCATGAACGGAACCTCGCGTTTCCTTGAAAGCGTTTCGGACGAAGACAAGGGGAAAACCAGGAATGTCTGTAATCAACACGGCTACGAGACGGTGGTGCTTTCCCCGGTACGCTCGGGAAAGCAGATTATCGGCTTGATTCATGTCGCCGACCACCGTAAAAACATGATGCCGCTAAGGATGGTTGAACTGGTCGAACGGGTTGCCTCGGTCATCGGTCCGGGCATCCTTCGGGCCATGGCAGAAGAAGAACTTATCAGGTCCGAAGAGAAATGCAAGGCCATATTCGATGCAGCCACCGATGGTATTCTGCTGGCAGACCCGGCCAGCCGTATGTTTTATGAAGGCAACGAAGCTATATGCCGGATGCTGGGTTATAACCGGGAAGAAATTAAAAGCCTGGGTGTTAACGACATTCATCCCAAAGCAGAGCTCGCCCGTGTGATCTCTGATTTCGAAGCCCGGGCACGCAGCGAGATCAATCTGTCTCTTGATATTCCTGTCTTAAGAAAGGACGGTTCCGTTTTTTATGCCGACATAAACTCGGCTCCAGTGACTTTCGGCGGTAAAACTTACCTGCTCGGGCTTTTCCGGGATGCCACCCAGCGACGCAAGAGCGAAGAAGAATTACACATGCTTTCCAGGGTCGTCCAGCAAAGCCCCAGCATCGTAATCGTCAGCGATACAACCGGAAAAATCGAATACGTCAATCCCAGGTTCCTGCAAATTACCGGTTATGGCGAGCAGGAGATAATTGGTACCAATGTCTCGAAGCTGGCTGGTCCCAGCGCAGAAGACCAGTCCGCGATGTGGCAAACGCTGTTGGAAGGCAATGAATGGCACGGTGAATTTCTCAATACCAAAAAAGACGGCGCAACCTACTGGGAATCAGCTTCCATCTCGCCCTTGAGAGACCATGACGGAGCCGCTACCCATTTCATCAAGGTCGCCGAGGATATCACCCGGCAGAAGCTTGCCGATGAGGAGAAGCATCAGCTTCGCAATAAGGCCGAGGTCTCCAGCCGGCTGGCGACCATTGGTGAGATGGCAGCCGGAATCGCCCACGAGATCAATAATCCCCTGACCAGCGTTATTGGATTCTCGGAGTTGCTGATGCAAGAAGATTTACCTCCCGGTATAAAAGAACAGCTTAAATACGTTCTGGACGGCTCCAACCGTGTAAAGGATATAGTGAAGCGCCTGCTTACCTTTGCCAGGCAATCCCAGCCTGTCAGGTCAAGCTTCGATATCCATGCATTGATTGATAACACTATCGAACTCAGGAGCTATGTTTTAAGGACGTCCAATATCGAAGTGATAAAAAAGTACGACCCGTCCATACCCTGGATAACCGCCGACCCGGGTCAGATTCAGCAGGTGATGGTCAACCTCATCGTAAACGCCGAATACGCTATGAAAAAAGCACACAACCGCGGAACCTTGACTGTTACAACACACAACTACGGCGACAATATCGCCGTCATATTCCACGATGATGGCCCGGGAATGGACAAGAAAACACTCTCAAACCTGTTCCATCCGTTTTTTACCACCAAAGACCCCGGCGAGGGTACAGGACTGGGGTTGTCCCTCTCTCGCTCCATCCTGGTTGACCACGGAGGTACTATCGAAGCAGAAAGTGAAATCGGCAAAGGGAGCACATTCATTATAAGATTGCCCCTGGTGCCTTCTGTTGAAACATTTCAAAATGAGGATTCCAAAATTAATAATGACGTACCCAAACCAAATATAAGTGGAACTGTTCTTGTGGTAGATGATGAGCCCTCTATCCGGGCTTACTTGGAAAAAACCCTTTCACTTGAAGGACATACGGTCAGGCAAGCAAGCGATTTAAGCCAGGTGCTGGATGAAATGAAGAATTTCAAATTCGACGTCATACTGCTTGATATTCGCATGCCGGGTTCCAGCGGCAAAGAAGTTTTCGAAAGAATAGCTACCAAATGGCCAGAAATGACAAAAAGGGTAATCTTTGTAACCGGCGATACTTCCGATGCCACCATCAGGGATTTTCCAAAAGGCAAGGATATCCACTACATTTCCAAGCCAATTGACAAAGCACAACTGCTGGGAAAAATCAGGGATGTCATGGGAAAAAACAAAGGTTAATGAGGCACGATGTTTATGAGGAGAAGTTCCCATATGTTATTTGGTTCTGCTTTTTCACCGACCGTATTCATTAGTTTCATATTATGACTCCTGTTTCTAATGTTCCATTCGGTTGTGCGTGGCAGCTGTTAACCGGTGAATGAATTTGTTAAACTTGCTCTTACCGGAGGGTGGCAATGTTTATTAACGAAAGTAATCCAGTCAGGCAACAGGCTGAGGACATTCTCGATCAAGGGCTTGACTGCCTTGAAGCCGGCGACGAAGAAGAGGCCGGCCGCTATTTCTTCAAAAGCATCGAGGCCGACCCTACTTATGCCGACGGCTACAACCATCTGGCAAACATCGCCTTCAGGAAGGCAGACTGGAAACAGGCTGAGGGTCTTTACCGGAAAGCTCTGGAATTGGCCGGCCCTGAAGTAAAGGATGTGCCCAAACGCGGATTCTGGGGGATAATAGAAACACGGCCTTACATGCGCGCCCTCCACGGCCTGGGGCTGACTGCCTGGAGAACGGACAAGCTTGAAACAGCCCTGGATATTTTCAAGCAAATGCTGGGGCTTAACCCCAACGACAACCAGGGAGTGCGTTACCTTATGGGTCCTGTCTATCATCAAATGGGCAATCTCGGCGAAGCTGCCCGGTGGTATGAGAGAAACGGGGATGACCCCCACAATATTTACAATTACGGGCTTTTACTTATCCAGCAGAACAAACTCAAGCAGGCAGCCACTGCTCTGATACTTGCCATTTCGACTAATCCATACGTAGCGCCGATGCTCCTGGGGCAGAAGCTGCCTAAAAGCGATTGGTGGCATGGCACCAGCTGGGCTCAACCCGAATGCGCCCAGGATTACCTGACGGACTACCACAAGTGGTGGGAGGCTGAAGAATTACCGCTGGCTTTCCTGGATGAATGCTGGAACTCGCTGGAAGTGCAGCAGGCTCTTGCGGATTTCATAGTAACCAGAAGGGCACTGAAGCGGGCCAAAACCGGTAACGACAGAGTCAGCCTCGGCAGGGCAAGCGATGCTCTGTTTTACCCGGAAAGGGTCAGGAAAATGGCTGACAGAATCACCAAGCGGTTTGTAAAATGGCAGAAGGAATGGGCTGAACCCTAGGCAATATTAACAACAGTGAAATGTTAGATAACTTCGCTTGCAGTATGTTGCGGCAACCACCTGGGGGCAGATAACGGAAGGGCGCTATTTAATCGGGGTCACAGTACACGTACAGCTTTTGCCATGGGGTTGGAACGCCATCTTTACCTTGAACTGCTCGGCAAGCCATGCGGGATAAGCCCCCTGGCAGCCGACACGGCAAATATCATCGGTTCCGGGAAAACCAAGTATCTTGCAACTGGGAATATCGAATATCGCCCTGGCTCTGCTAATTTCAGATATCCTAAAAGGCGTGATCCATTGGAGTTGGTAAGCCATTTTTGTGGCCACCATGTTGAAGGCGGCACCCGGTGACAGCCTCCTGATTATATCCAGCATTACCAGTGCTGGACCGGAGTTATTCCGTTTCAGCGCCTCAACTTCGGCTCTTTTGAAAAGCTCGATGCCGTCGTCACACAGGTGGTCCCGGATGAATTTTAGATTGTTCTTGGATTTCCATATCCAGTTTGAGTAGGCCGCTTCGTACTTTTCCTTGGACGAAGCATTTTCAGCAATTGGTTTAATCCCTTCAGCCCAAATGGTTTCAAGTTCGTCTGCCGTTTGTTTGCCAAGCCTTTCTTTCACAAATAACAGGGCAAACGGATCGTTGATATTGTCCAGCACGATTGCGTATTTTTCTTCGTAAGGCATTTCTTTTATCTTACCCATCATAATCCTCCTCGCTTCCTCCACCAGGTTTCATATTTTGTATTATGCATCCTGATGCCAGCCTTTACAATACAGTGCTCAGACTTTGTTGGCTTATTTGGGATAATATTTTCCGCAATAAAACTTGAAGGTTCTTATATGGTCAACAGACTGGCTTTCCATGTAATATCGAGGCTTGCCAAGGCATATCACCATAGAAAAGCAACTGACATGCCGATTCGTAAACGATATAGTTTACGCTTACGCCCTTTCAGCCTTGAAAAGGGAGAGCCCTACACTTTATTCATTGGGTATAGGTGGTTATGTTAATAACATTCACCAGGACCGTCCTCCCAAGCCCGCTCGGGAAGACCTCTATTTCTTACATGCCTTTGTCTAATGACTGGGATGATATTTATATCGAATGGTGTCGATAACAACGAGCAATAACAACAATAGCAGAATAATTTTGGTCAGTTCCCGGCGGTTATTTTATTAACATAGGACAATAGGACGCCGTTTTCGGTATAAGCTTGCTAGCAACCTTATTAGAGATACCAACGACTAGTCATCAGATCAAAATATTTGAAGCCGGCCCGACAATAGGACGAGGATATTTACCCATGACGACTATTTCAGCAGGAAGATAGTCGGCACGACCCGTCGTACGACTACCATGACGATGACTGGGACGACCCGTCATAAGACGCCAGGTTTTTTAAGGCGTTGTTTATGGTGCTTTATGTTGTAACCATAACGATGCAGGTCCATGTGTTCTTCCTGGGAACACCCTGATTCATGTCGTTTCCGAGCCGGACCTGCTACTATCGAAAAGGAATAACCGGAAATCTTTCCAAAATGCATCGGGGAACTTCACAATTATACTTCGGAAATTACTTCACAGTTTACTTCGGAGTTTCGAGGACCTACGTGTAGTAAAAAACGAAGTAAACACCGAAGTAAATACCGAAACTCCGAAGTGCGAAGTAGTGAAGTTCCGAAGCGCTTGGAAGGCCAAGTTGTCAAACCGTGACATTAACAATAAATACGGACTATGCCTGGCTTCTGCTCCACCAAGTCTCTAGGGTAAAAATATCAAGGCGTTTGATGATGACGATAAGTATCAAAGGGAATTCATGTATGGGTTATGCAATAACACTTGAGGATAGGAAGGGAACAATGTGCAGCACTATTTTAAGGCGCAGTAAGCTTATATAACAGTATTTTACAAGGTAAAAAGGCTGGGCCAATACTATACCACCACAGCCACAAACAGGGTTGCTTTTTTATAGGTAATCATCAGCTATCCAGCATCAGTTGCCAGAACGACAAAGGTACCGGTTCTGGCATATCCGATGGCCTCAACTCAGTTTCAGAGGTGAGGCCAGTCCCATATATCTTTTCGCTCTACCAGCCCCTCTAGAATCGATTCCTGGCTCCCGAGCGATACCGGGGACTCATATGAACAGATCCGGCAAACAGAGGGGGTCAAACATCCGAATTTAAGAATGGCTGATTTCGAGGAATGGTCATGACCTGTCGCGCGCCTCCTGCAGCACCGATAAAAGGTAACTATCCGTCAAAACCTGGCAATGTCAACACCGGGATTAAAATACCCATAATCACCGGAATAAAATTCCCCCACCTCCGGAAAGAGAATACAATCTCCTGTGACTTAATTCCGGTCATAGGAGGTCTTGAGGAGGATGATTACTTTGGACGAATATCTACATATTCGAGACTTGATGTATCAGGGGGTGTCGCAAAGGGAAATAGCCCGCCAAACAGGACTGGACCGGAAAACTATTCGCAAGTATCTTAATTCGGTTACCGGACCACCGCAAAGCAAGCCCCGGCACAGAACGAGCCTGTTGGATGGATTCAAGGAATATTTGAAAAGGCGCCTGTCCCAGGGGTGCACCAATGCCGAAATATTGTGCCGGGAGATCAAGCAGCAGGGTTATAAAGGACAGATCACCATTCTGAGGGACTTTTTGCGCCCGTTGAGGCAAGAGGAAAAATGGCGTGTAGAGCTGCGCTGGGAATCGGCACCCGGACAGTATGCCCAGGTAGACTGGGGGCAATGCAAGGCTTTGCTGCCGGACGGCTCAACCGTAAAGCTGTACGTATTTGTCTATACCCTGGCCTATTCCAGGGCAACTTATGCACAATGGACCAGCCGGATGGATATGGTAACCCTGCAACGATGTCATGAAGCGGCCTTCAGTTATACCGGGGGAGTGCCCGAGTCCATCATCTATGATCGCATGAAGACTGTTATTAAAGGACAGGATGAGTACGGCCGGGTAAATTTCAATGCCGCCTTCCAGGATTTTGCGAGCTTCTACGGCTTCATTCCCCGGGCTTGCCCGCCGTATTGGCCCCGCGGTAAAGGCAAGGTCGAATCCGGAGTCAAATATGTGAAGGGGAACTTCTGGCAGGGGCTGATCAGCATAACAGGCCTGGATGACCTGAACCACCGGTGCTACAGCTGGCTGGATGAAGTGGCTAACCTCAGAACCCACGGCACCACCGGCCGGATTCCCTTTGACATGCTTAAGGAGGAAAGGCTGAACCCGGTAGCAGGCAGGCCTGCTTATCCGACCAATCCGGCGGTAATCAGACTGGTCAGCCGTGACTGCCTGGTTAGTTATCGCGGCTGTTGTTATTCGCTGCCGGCGGAGTGGGCCGGTAAGAATGTCTGGGTAAGGGAGATTAGCGGAGAAAAGATCGTGGTGAGTGCCGGCAACAAGATTATCAGCCAGCAGCCCTTGGAGCTTGTTTTAAAGCGGACCATTATCGATGAAAACCACTACATCAGCCTGCGGGGCAGGCCCCGTTTCAAACCGGTAAAGACGCTTCCCGGGATTGAATCCATGGCCGAAGAAGTAGAGCGCCGGCCCCTGAGTGAATATGCCGCTCTGGCGGAGGCGGGCTAATGACTACCGGGCTTACCTACCTTCAGGCACAAAAGTATCTGGAAGAATTAAAGCTTACTCAAGCTCAAGCATCGCTGGACCGAATAGCCGATGCAGCCGGCAAGGGGCAATGGAGTTATATTGAATTCTTGGGTAAGCTGCTGGGGGAAGAGCTGCAGGCCCGCCAGGAGCGGCGGCTGCAGTTCAAACAACGGCTGGCTCACTTCCCCAAAGCCAAAACCCTTGATCAGTTTGATTTCAGTTTCCAGCCGGGCATAGATGAGCGGAAGATCCGGGAATTAGCCAGCCTGCGTTTTATCGAGGAAGCTGAAAGCCTGATTTTTACCGGGCCGCCCGGAGTGGGTAAAACTCACCTGGCTATCGGTCTGGGCATGGAAGCCGTCCGGTCCGGATACAGCGTCTATTTTATTACCCTTTCTGATCTGGCAGACCAGGTACCCCGGGAAAGGACTGATCCAAAATGGGATGAAAAGCTCAGAGTAATGAGCTACCCTCGTCTGCTTATTATAGATGAGGTCGGGTACATCCCCCTGGATACAGCAGTCTCACATTTTATCTTCTCCCTGGTTTGCCGCCGTTATGAAAAAGGAGCTATGATCTGGACCTCCAACAAGGGTTTTGCCGACTGGGCGAGCGTATTTGCCGGAGATGAAGTATTGACAGCGGCAATTCTGGACCGGTTGATGCACCATGGCTCGGTGATAAACATACGGGGTCGATCTTACCGGCTAAAAGACAAACTGCAAGCTGGAACCATCGGGGTAAATCTATTGGTTGAAACGGGAGTTACAGAAAAGCTTAAGGGGTCTGAGTGACAAAGGGGTGGGGGAAAATTAAACCGTTGAAAATGGGGAAATTTATTCCGGTGTTGACAGCAAAACCATTGACCGGGAACCTCTCTTTAAAACCAGTGATGATGTCACTTCGTATTTTAGTGTTTTTATTTCAATAAATCGTTTAGAGTTTATTTCAGAGTGTCGGGGACCTACGTCAAATAAAAAGTGAAATAAATACTGAAATAAACTCTAAAATAGTTAACTGTGAAACTGTGAAGTGTGAAATATCGGGATACTCAAAGAGTTTTCAACTTCAGTCGAGCTTTTGCCGGGGGAAAAGGATTGATTATTAGCTCGTAGATAAAGCGCACTGACCATACACCGGCTATCGTCTCTCCCGCCTTAAAGAATCGATATTCGGCTATTTGGATGTGTTGGGGTTCCAGCGGGGGTACTGGAGTTGTCATAGTAACGTAGCCAATTACCAGGATGACGGGTCATATAGCAGTTTCTGGGAGCATAACCCGGAATGACTAGTCATGTCGGGTTTGACATGTTGTGCTCTTGGAGAACATAGAAGAGCTGGCAGATCGTTGAGCGTTATAACCAGACAGCGACCTGAGAGTGCTTGGGCAGGCATCCAGTGGTATAGTCTGGGAAAACCCCTCCCCCCTTAACCCCCCACCCCTGTCTTGATATTGCGATTTTTACCGTTGGCAAAACGGACCACGCTTGGGAAGACAAGGGTCAAGGACGGGCAGGGTGGACACGGACCGGGTTCTGGAGCTCTTCCTGTCATGATGCCTGCTCAGGCGTAGTCGGCATATTTTACGGGATTAAACCAGGTTGGACCGGATTTCCTTCTTGATCTTTTCAACCATACGCAGATTACTGAAGGCGCATGCCAGGGAAGCGAGGGCAAAATACTTATAGTCTGCATTGGTCAGCTTTACTCCCGCTGTTGTTAAATGCTTCTTGGCAACTTCCCAATCGATTTCTGTCTCAATCATCTCGGCGATTTCGACCTTATCTGGGTCGTAAAGTATCGATTCGAAGCGTTTTGCCACTCTGGCTTCATGGACCAGATCCTTTTTCTGGGTACCTGGCTCGTCGCCCAGGGTTTCGGTGGCATGAGCAAATTGGATGTGCCCGGACATGCCTTGCGGCGTGGGCAGACTTTTCCCGCACCAAGGGCATTCATAGCGATGATCCATAAGATGTGTGGGTAACTTAGGCATGGTATAACCTCCTATTCACAAAAGTGTTTCTTCCATATTCATCTTCTGGGTTATGCTGTGTCAACGACCCGAGGCACGAATATCAAGACAGGTTTAGAAGTAGAATGCTGGCTTTTTGTACTTGGTATTGTCTGATTTATTATCGGTAGAGAAATCCTGCGGACTTTCTGAGAAAAAGTGTCAACGGTACTCTGCTATTACTTTGAAAAAGTCTTCAAAGCCAAACTGCACAATTTGCATTAAGTTTCAAGGGGTTCAAACCGGCTAAAATGACATTTTGGATTGGCTTGTAGGATTTTACGTTGCACAATTTCTTATCCGGGCAGGGCAATTGTGCAACTTAGCGGGCACCAATAACTGGGCTCGCAAGGGGTAGTTAAGACGGGCGGGTTTCTTATTGTGGGGCTTCTGGTAAGGGTTCGGAGGCCTTTTGGTCGGTTGCGGTGTTTAGCTTTGAAGGGTGGATGGTGTCAATAGCAGTGCTGGGACTCCCAGAAGATAAAGATTTGGTCTCATCTTGGGGTACCGGCTGTTCCGGTTTAGTTGTATCGGGATTGGAAAAGCTTGGCTTCTTTATTTCGAATACCGTGACCACATGTTTTGGCTTAGTAACAGGTCTTGGCTTTCCTGGTACTGTAGCAGACCGTTGGAATTCAACCGCTTCTCTAAGGATATCGGCCAGGTTTTTACCGGTATCAGCACGCAGTTTATCGAGGTCCTTTTTGAGTTCAATATCTACCCGGATGCTTATAATCGGGTGGCAAGCGTCGTACCTGATTTTGGATGGCGGAACCTTCTTCGTTTTCACTTGACTGCCTCCTTTGTTGCCTAACTATACAAAGTGGCTACCTGCTCCCTTTCGACTGGAGTAAACGATATAGTAAACTTCCGTTTTTTCAATCGCCATTCAGTACAGCGTAAGTTACGAAGGCAACCGGCTGTAGTAAACCATATCGTAAACCCCGATGTTATTGTTATTAGATTCCTCAACTCTCTTCTCCCGCAAAGAAGGGTTTGTTCAGGGACTGGTTTGCCAGAGGCTCTCATACCACAGTTTCGTTTCTTCGCCGGAAACCTTGACGTAGTGCACCGTTGTATTGATGTTAGTGTGGCCGAGATGCTGCTGTAGCTGCCTCAGTCCATTGCTGGAGTCATCGTGTTTGACGGCATTTACGGCAAAAGCATCTCTCAAGCGGTGGGGGCTGACATGGTGGACTTTGCCGGTTTCGGAATTGATTATCTCGGGCAGGCCGGCATCTCGGGCGCACCGGGTGATTATCTGCCAAGCACGGTGGCGGTTGATACCGAAAAGCAGCTGTTTGCCGTTTTTTATCTTAAGCTTGGAAGCGGTGATGTACTCCTGAATCCTGGCTAAGGTTTCCCTGTCAACGGGTATGATTCGCTGCTTATGCAGGGTTATCGCTTTCTTCTGGGTTTCGGTTATTTTTACCCCGCAGCCGGAACAGTGACTGTGTTTGGCAGCCAGCGATGCATGGCAGTCCGGGCAATAGTGATTGATGCGATTCTTCAGATGCTTGATTTTAATCTGGCTATTTGGCATATCTATATCATCCACCGTTAACCCGAGCGCTTCGCTAACCCGGCACCCGAGCCGAAAAAGAAGCCGGATAAGGAGTTTGTCGCGAGGGTTCGAGGCAGCCTGTTCAAGTTGCTGGACTTGATAAACAGTTAGGTAAGTAACCATAAATTGCCTTGTCATTGAACTTAAGCGCGTTTATAATGGGCTGGTGGGGGATCAGGAGTTGAGGCGGGTCCGCATCCTCCTCTTTTTATGTTTACCTGATCCCCCATGTCATATAAATCCGGCTTCCGAGGCCGACCGCCTTTTTTACCCCAGACACTAGCCATATTGGGATGCTTTTTACGGAGTGCCTGCTGTCCTTTACAGCCAATCTTGGAAAAATGGCCGCGGCCGTGTTTGGCTAGAACGGTCATTCCGCCCTTTCTGCCTGCCTCGGCTACTGTCATCGATCTTGTGTTTGGCATAATAAAATGGCCGGTCCTTCATCCGGACTGGCCATATCATATACCCTGAAATTCCTTCGATTAGTTCATTTTATACAAAATGTAAAATGCACCTTTTATCCCTTTAAATCCTTAGAACTGAAACCGATAAGCTTTGAGAATTCGCGAACTGCCCTGCCTACGTTTCCGGCAAAGGCTATAAGAGAGTTATCTTTGGAATAAGCCTCTTCCTGAGCAATATCATCGTACTTCATGCCGTAAATGTAGTGTTTGAACCACCACAGAGCATGCTTTTTCAGGGAGCTGGGGAATTCCTTTAATCCCTTGGCTTTCAGCTTTTTTTCGTAGTCCTCAAGTTGTATGCGAATGTCAGTCAGCACCTCCTCCCTGCCCTCCAGCACCATCGCCCAGGCCGGCACTTTGATTATCAAAGGAGGCAATGGTGCTTCAAAAGGGTACAGGTTTTCGTACAGACCCATTGGCAAGTTGATCTTCGGCGGCATTAGCCCCATGAGCTTAGCAATACCGCACATATCGTACATGAGCAGCATCGGTACCGCCCAGGACACCCTCAGTTTCCACTTACTTGCCAGATCTGTCAGAAGCTGGCAATAGGGCTCAAGGGCGGGCTGAGCTTCCTTGATGGTTCCATGACCGGGGGAGTCAATGGTCTTCTTATATTCCGAAAAACTGAGAGATTTCATGCTCTTTCCGGCCTCGAAAGACGAGATAGCTAAATCGCCAAGATGTTCAATGTAAGGTTTGCGGATAGCATCCAGCTCATTGACAAAATTCTTGTCTTGCATATAGATGTCTATTAAAGCAGCGGCAGCCTGTCCCTTCAATATTTCAGGGTAGCTCAATCTTGGCATAGCTAAACTCCCATCTGGTCAGCCGGGCTGGCATTTTCATGGGCTTTCAGGGCATCTTCCATACCCAGGGCTGAAACATAATGCCTAACCATCCTCAAATCTGAGTGCCCCAGCAGATACTGCAGGTTGAAGGCATTTCGGTCAATCCGTAGAAAGTTTATAGCGAAGGTATGGCGAAACCGGTGGCAAGAACCTTTACCCTGTATACCGGCGCGCTTCTTGATGCGCTCTACTGCAGTCTGAACACCCGCCCTGGTCAACGGTCTTAGCTCTTCATTGAGCCAAACATTTGGGTAGCGTACCTCCGGGCGGTATACCATGTATTTCCATAGAGCTTTCTGGGCAGTAGCACCGATACGCACCACTCTTTCCTTGGCACCCTTGCCAAGCACCCGGATCCTGCCACGGTCGCGGTCGACATCATCAAGCGTCATTCCAGCCAATTCACCGATCCTTAATCCAGAATCTAGAAGCACAAGTATTATAGCCTTGTTACGGCTGGCAAGAAACTGGGCGTTATGCCGAAGGTCATACTCGCAGACCGCCAGCATCTGCTTAATTTCCTTGGGAGTATAGGGCTGAATCGCTTTAAGCTTGGGGCTGGCAAAGCGGATGCGGGCCATAGGGTTTTCCTTCAAGAACTGCTCGTTGACACACCAGGTGAAAAAGGTTTTTAATGCCCGGTAATAATGATGCAGGGTTGTGTATGAAGCCTTGTGCTGGCATGATTCCGAGCCGTTGCCGCTCATTCCCCAGCGATTGGTTTCACTGGATACATAGGTTAGGAATTGGCGGATATGCCACTCGTTCAAGAGTCTGGCGTCCTGGGGAAGCTGGTTCTGCTCGACAAACCACAGAAACTTCGTTAGGATGCCTTCATAGTACTCGGCTGTTCTTGGGCTCTGGCATTCGGTGCGTTTGGTGAGGATTAAACCATTGACTAGCGAAGAAAGGGATGCCCCTGTGGGCACCTTTTGCTGGGTAGCGGTAACCATTTTTTCAATTTGCGGACCCGCCTTTTAGCACAAGCAGGTGGTCTGTATCGTATTCAGAACACCCTAATTTTGCCTGCAAGCAGGGGGTCTTGTCAATACCTTCCAGGTTTGGTGGTGGGCGATACTGGATTTGAACCAGTGACCCCCTGCGTGTGAAGCAGGTGCTCTAACCGCTGAGCTAACCGCCCTTGAACCGGGAGGCAGGCACTTCAAGCAGAAGGGTTCAGGTTTAAGTGCTCTGCAACTGGCAATTATATCACCAGCCGGAGAAAGTTATCAATCGGGGTAACATCCATTCAAACCAATACCGGCGGATTGAAAAAATACACTCCGTTGCCTATAATGAACGTATGCTCTTAACAGAGGTGATTCGTGCCCAGGCCGCATAAATGCCGGCAGATTGGCTTTGTGCCGGATGTGACCTACTTCAAACCACAGGGCATACCCATGCGTTTCCTGGAGGAGGTCTCGCTTTCGTTCGAAGAAATCGAGGCGGTACGGCTTAAGGATATGGAAGGCCTGGAACAGGAACAGGCTGCAGTTAGAATGCAGATATCGCGGCCAACCTTCCAGAGAATACTGGCTTCGGCCAGAAATAAAATCGCCACCGCTATCCTCACCGGCAGGGCAATCCGCATCGAGGGCGGGCATTACAAGGTTTCAGGCGAACTCCCGGCAACCGATGAAGGCAACACGAACAACACCGAACCAGCAGGCGAGAACGCACCCGATGAAGATTGAAATAAGCGTCCTGACAGACAACATTGCCTCTTCCCGGTGCCTGGGTGAATGGGGCCTTAGTTTCCTTATCGAAGCCGGTGATGAAAAATTGCTTTTCGATACCGGCAGGTCTTTTACCGCGCTCCATAACGCATCAATCATCGGTAAAAACCTGGCCGGGTTGAATGCCATAATATTGAGCCACGGCCATTACGACCATACCGGCGGTCTGGGAAACATCCTCAAACAAACCGGGAAGATCAAGGTGATCGGCCACCCGGATATATTCAATCCCAAGTACGCCCATCGCCAGCCTGGAACCGCACCGTATTATATCGGCATACCGTTTTCCCGGCCCCTGCTGGAAAAAGCCGGGGCAGAATTTGTTCTTACCAGTGAACCTTACCCGGTTTCAGGCTCCATAACCACCACCGGGGAAATCCCCATGACCAACTCCTTCGAACACACCGACAAAAATCTCCACGAAGTAATCGCAGATAATGATTATCCCGACCCGCTTTTAGATGACCTGGCGCTCATCATCAATTCCGGCTCAGGGCTGATAATAATCGCCGGCTGCTGCCACCGCGGCATCGTTAACACCATAAACCACGCTATCAAGCTGACCGGGCAAAACCGGATACATGCCGTTATGGGAGGCTTTCACCTGTACAATGCCGGCGAAGAACAGGTCGGCAAAACGGTCGAGTTTCTTAAAGAAACAGGGGTAGAAAGGGTATATGCCGGGCATTGTACCGGATTCAAAGCCCTGTGCGCCCTCCAGCAGGGGCTGGGAGAAGCGTTTGCTCCCCTATCAGCCGGGGCTATTTTCGAGTTGTGATTATTGACGGCCAGCTTTGTACAATCAACTCCTTGAACCGTACTGGCTCAAGAGTTAAAATTAGGCCATCAACGGTTGTGGAGTAAAGCAACATGATAGACGATCTTGAAGAAAAGGCCAAAGAACTCTACCGGGAAGTCATGCATGAAAAAGGCTACAGCGATGCCGCCATAGAACTGATCCTGGACCCCAGGGACATGCGCATCTGCGACCAGCACAATGCGTTCGGCATCATCGACGGCTTCTGCGGGGATACCATGATGATGTGGATACAGGTTGAAAACGGCATAATTATCGATGCCAGCTTTCACACCGATGGCTGCAGCGATTCCATTGCCGCCGGCGGCATGGCAACCTCCCTGGCAAGAGGCAAGGGCCTGGATGAAGCCATGGAAATAGACCAGCAGACAATCCTGGACGCACTGGGAGACTTACCCAGCGAAGGCGGCCACTGTGCCGAACTGGCCAGTAACACTTTAAGGGTCACCATCAGCGACTACCGCTACAATTTCGAACAGCAGGAAGGTTGATAATGCAGATTCTGGATGCGCTCCTGGACAGCCTGAGCTATGATGCCCCGGTCAAGGATATCCGCATGGGGCCTTTCCAGACAGCCGTCCATACCCGCTGCTGCGCGCTGGCATCGACTCCCCACGAAGCCGGCCCGCACCATTCTCACTTTCCTATCAAAGACGCCGGTTCCCTGCTGGAAATGAATCCCCGGCAACTTGCCGGCATGGCCAAATCGGAAAACCTGTTCGAGGCCTCCATCGGCATGGCTGCCATCAATTCGCTCATGGAAGTGGATGAATCGATATGCCGGGCTGTTAATGCTGCCGACATTCTGTCTGAAAAGGGAAGGGGCAAGAATATTGCCATCGTCGGGCACTTCCCGTTCGTGCCCCAGCTACGTCAGGCGGCCCGGGAACTCTGGGTTATTGAAAAAAATCCCACCGGGGAGGATTTTACTGAAGCCGAAGGGGCAAAATTCATTCCCCAAGCGGATGTACTTGGCATCACCGGCACCGCTTTTACCAACCATACCATGGAGCAGCTGCTCGGGATGTGCTCTCCCAAAGCCTTCGTGCTGATACTGGGAGACACAACTCCGCTTTCGCCCATTCTTTTCGATTACGGCATCGATGCTGTCTGCGGGACACGCGTGGTTGAACCTGAAATTCTTTTAAAATGCGTCAGTCAGGGAGCTACCTTCAGGCAGCTCAAGGGTATAAAGCTGCTTACGATTTTTAAAGATCAGGCTTAATGCAGCCGGTCGCAGATTTCATCCATAGCGTTTAGAGTTTCTTCGATTTCGGCTTTGAGAGTTTTAAATTCCTGCCTGGAAGCTTCATTGACACAGCCTACGCCGATATGAAGCAAGCCCTCTATAGCCGTCTTCTGCAGCAGTGCCATTCGCTGATGAGCCTTGATATACCTTTCGTGCAGGCTGATAAATTCATCCACCACCGGTTGAGTCGCCTTCATTTTAGCCACCTCCTCGTGGTACCGATCCGAGCTTCAATTCCAAACATCCGGATCAGATTGATTGTATTACCTGGACCGGCGTAAATCAACTACCGGCAGCCGGATACTTCATCAACATGTATATCAATGCCCATCTGGGCAAGCAGTTTATTGACTCGTGAGCGAATTTCATCCCGGATGGTTCTGATTTCCGGCAGCTCCTTGCCGGTCGGGTCGGCAAGCTGCCAGTCTTCTGCCTGAATATGACGCGAAGGGCACGCATCCAGCGCCCCGCAACCCATGCCGATAACCCTGTCTGCCCCGGCAAGCATTCCCGGGGTAAGCAATCTGGGTTTATTCCGGCTTATATCGATGTTTTCTTCGGCCATAACCTTGACCACCAGCGGGTTGACCGAACTAACCGGGCAGGTACCGGCGGATATTGCTCGGGCCATGGTGCCGGCATAATGGTTGAAATAAGCCTCGGCCATCTGGCTTCTGGCAGAATTATGTACGCATACAAACAAAACGGTCTTCAATTACTCCCTCCTGCCAGCCGGCGCTGGTAAAATCTTTGAATGCTAACGTATCAGGCTGAGAAAATAACTATGCAGCCTCAGGTCGTCCATCAGTTCCGGGTGAAATGACGTGGCAATCAGCTTGCCCTGGCGGGCAGCTACCGTAGTTCCGTTTTCAAGGCGGGCAAGGATCTCCACCCCATCCCCTACGTCTTCGATAACCGGCCCGCGGATAAACAAACCCGGAAACGGCCGGGCTCCCAGCGCCGGAATATCCAGCGGCTGTTCAAAACTGGACACCTGGCGGCCGAAAGCGTTACGGTTAACCCTGATGTCCATCAGTTCAAGCGTCTGCAGGTTCACGGGACTGCCTACATTTCTGGCCATGCATATCATACCGGCACAGGTTCCCAGGAAAGGTATGCCTCTTTGCGCCATTTCCTTCAAGGGGCGAACCAGGCCATAGTATTCCATCAGGTGGGTTATGGTGGTGCTTTCCCCACCGGGTATGATGATGCCGTTAACGCCTGCCAGTTCTTCCGTCCGGCGGATCTCAACCGCACCCGCACCCAGCCTCTTTAATGAATGAATATGTTCGATGAACGTGCCCTGCAGGGCAAGAACGCCAATTTTCAATTAATGCTTCTCCCCCAAAAAATATTGCTGATAATAAATATGGCCGCGTCCCCGTAAAAAGGCTAAACCCCGCGGAAGCGGTTGGTAATCGGCAGGCGCCGGTCACGCCCGAAGGCGCGTGAGGTAATCTTGACGCCCGGCGGCGACTGGCGGCGCTTGTATTCGCTCATATCCACCAGCCGGGCGGTGCGCCTCACCGCCTGCTCGTCAAAACCCTGGGCGATTATCTCGGCTACGCCCCTGTCCTGCTCCACGTAAGCGGTGAGTATGGGGTCGAGGACCTCATAAAGGGGCAGGGTATCGCTGTCCTTCTGGTTCGGGCGCAGTTCGGCCGAAGGCGCTTTGGCCAGTACCCGCTCCGGTATGGGTTTTATGCCTTCCAGCCGGTTGCGGTAAAGCCCGAGGGTATACACCAGCGTCTTGGGAACGTCCTTGATTACCGCAAACCCACCGGCCATGTCGCCGTACAGGGTGGTGTAACCGGTAGCCATTTCGCTCTTGTTGCCGGTGGTCAGCACCAGCCAGCCGAACTTATTGGAAAGTGCCATCAGCAGGTTGCCGCGGATGCGTGCCTGGATATTCTCTTCGGTGGTATCTGGCGGCACTGCCGCAAAAACCTCTTCAAGGGTTTCGAGGTAAGCGCAGTAAACTTTTTCGATGGGGATGGTAATCAGTTTTATATCCAGGTTATGGCACAACTGCCGGGCATCTTCCAGGCTTTCTCCGGCAGAAAATCGCGAAGGCATTGCCACGCCGGTTACTTTGCCTTTACCCAGCGCATCTACCGCAATGGCCGCCACCAGGCTGGAATCCATGCCGCCCGAAAGGCCGATGGCAACATGCCCGAACCCGTTTTTTAAAACGTAATCCCGGGTGCCGGTTACCAGCGCTGCATAAACTTCAGCCGGTAATTCCAGGGGTTCGGCAAGGTGGGTTTCAACAGCCGGTTTTTGTCCGCAGCCGGACGCTTGCGGTACCGAATACCGCTTGTTTTCCCAGCCGGGCACGTTCATACACCTTAGCTTATTTTCCTGCGTCGATTCCGTCTGCCGGGACGCCTCAAATGCCCGGCTATCCAGATCCACGGTAATGAAAGCTTCCTCAAACTGTGGAGCCCTGGCAATGGCGCGGCCGTCTATACCCGTCACCAGCGAGCCGCCGTCGAAGACCAGTTCGTCCTGCCCGCCGACCTGATTGTTATAGGCTACCATCACCCCGTAGTCCAGCGCTCTCCTGGAAAGCATCTCTTCCCGCTCCCGCCATTTACCGGTATGGTAGGGTGAGGAACTGATGTTGATAATGAGCTGGGCGCCGTTGGCAGCCTGAACCGCTACCGGCCCGTCCTCGAACCAGATATCCTCACAGATGCTGATGCCTACATCCATCCCGCAAATTGTGATTACCGGGCATTCCCGGCCCGGTTTGAAGTAGCGCTGTTCGTCGAACACACCGTAGTTGGGTAAAATAATTTTATGGTAGACGGTGATGATTTTACCGTAGCTGACCACGGCCGCGGCATTGAACAGGCATGAACCCTCTCCATCGACAAATCCTATTACGGCGGTTATGCCGCGGGTCTTGGGGATTATTGCATCGAGCGCCTGGCGGTTTTCGCGGATAAACTGGGGTTTGAAAAGCAGGTCTTCCGGCGGATAACCCGTAACGGCAAGCTCCGGGAAAGCAACCAGGTCGCACCCAGACTCGCGGGCTCTTTCCAAGCCCTGGATTATTTTTAGCCGGTTGCCGGCAAAATCTCCCACGGTAGAGTTTATTTGGGCCAAGCCCAGTCTTAAAGCTGTCATATGCCCTATATAATACCACTACCGTGGGAGATTTATTAAACCCGCCTGACTGTTAATTCTTATAAAATTGGCAGATAGCGTTTAAGCTCGAATTCGCTAACCTGGATCCGGTATTTATCCCATTCCAGCTTCTTGTTTTCGATGAATGCGTTGAAGACGTGATCACCCAGGGTTTTGCGGACCAGCTCACTTTGTTCGGTCAGCTTGATGGCCTCGTTAAGGCTGGAGGGCAGGGTGCCGATGCCCCTGTTGGCCCTTTCAGCTTCACTCATTTCGAAGACATTCTCCTCCACCGGTGCCGGAAGTTCGTATTTGTGCTCTATGCCTTCCAGGCCGGCTGCCAGCATAACGGCAAAGGCAAGGTACGGATTGCAAGCCGGGTCCGGGTTGCGCAGTTCGATTCGGGTGGCTTTTTCTCTACCGGGTTTGTATTCCGGCACCCGGATCATATCCGAGCGGTTGCGCCTGGCCCAGGAAAGGTATACCGGCGCTTCGTAACCCGGTACCAGCCTCTTGTAGGAGTTGATCCACTGGTTGGTAATGGAAGTAAACTCGGGAGCGTGCTTGAGCAGACCGGCGATGTAATACCTGGCTGTCTGTGAAAGGTGGTAGCTGTCATTCTTGTCAAAAAAGGCGTTGCTTTCGCCCTTGAAAAGCGATTGATGCACATGCATGCCGCTGCCGTTCTCGCCGAAGAGCGGCTTGGGCATGAAAGTGGCATAGACACCGGCGTTCATGGCAATCTGCTTAACCACCAGCCGGTAGGTCATGACGTTGTCAGCCATGGTAAGGGCATCGGTATAGCGCATGTCGATTTCATGCTGGGAGGGAGCTACTTCGTGGTGGGAATATTCAACACCGATTCCCATTTGTTCCAGCGCCAGCACCGTATCCCGGCGTAAATCGGTAGCCATGTCCAGCGGAATCATATCGAAATAGCCGCCGGCATCCAGCACTTCGGTACCCTTGCTGTCCTTGAAATAGAAGTATTCCAGCTCAGGGCCTACATAATAGGTGTAACCCAGGTCAGCAGCCTTTTTAAGCATTTTTTTGAGCACGTATCGCGGGTCGCCATCGAAAGGGGTGCCTTCCGGTTTCAATATATCGCAGTACATGCGTCCAACTGCCTGGTGCTCCCTCGGCCTCCACGGCAATAACCTGAAGGTATCCGGGTCCGGCAGGGCTATCATGTCGCTTTCATCGATACGGGCGAATCCCTCGATGGAAGAACCATCGAAACCCTGCCCGTCTTCAAGAGCGGTTTCCAGCTCCTCGACCGTAATAGCAAAACTCTTGAGCATGCCCAGAACATCGGTAAACCACAACCGGATGAACTTGATATCGTGCTCCCTTGCCATTTTCAATACATATTCTTTACTCTGTTCCTTGTTAGACACTTTTTCCTCCTTAATAATTTTTTATGTTCTAACTTCTTAAATCGTATTTACGCCGACCTCGCCGGTGCGTATCCTGACGGCATCTTCCACCGGGATAATGAATATCTTACCATCTCCGATTTCCCCGGTGCGCGAAAGGCGTGCAATGGTATTGATAATCACCGGCACGTCGTTGTCCATAACCACCACCTCTACCTTTATCTTGGGCAGCAAGTCCACCTTGTATTCCCGGGCCCTGCCCTGCAGGGTGAGCCCCTTTTGCCGGCCGCGTCCGCTGACTTCGGTAATGGTAAGGCCGAAATAGCCGTTCTCTTCCAGCCCCCCGATCACCGCCCTTAATTTCTCTTCACGTATTATGGCTTCGACTTTTTTCATCTTATACTACCTCCATAAGCCCTTTCGGCATGCTGGGAAAGGTCCAAACCAACCGTTTCTTCCACACTGCCGACCCGGAGCCCGACTGTCATGTCAACCAGTTTGCCCAGAACCAGGCTGCCAAAGAAGGCAAAGGCGCCGACGGCCAGAACACTTACCGCCTGTTTGAAAAGAAGCCCAAACCCGGCATACATCAACCCGTCCGCCCCGGCGGGGTTGACCGCTACGCTGGCGAAAATCCCGGTGGCAATCGCCCCGAATATGCCGCCCATACCGTGGACGGCAAACACATCCAGAGAATCATCAAAGCCCAGCTTTTCCTTGAAAAGAAGCATGCTGTAAAACCCGATTATCGAAACACCGATTCCTATGGGAATTGCCGCTATGGGAGGCACGAAGCCGGCAGCCGGTGTTATGGCCACCAGCCCGGCCACTGCCCCGGTAGCAGTGCCCAGCACGGTAGGCCGGTTATGCCGCCAGGAAAGCAGCATCCAGGTCACGGCTGCCGTAGCTGCCGAAAGGTGAGTGGCGGTGAAAGCGCTGGCGGCCAGGCCGCCCGAACCCAGAGCGCTGCCGGCGTTGAAACCGAACCAGCCGAACCACAGAATTGCCGTGCCGATCACCACCAGAGGTATAGAGTTGGGCAGCATCGCTTCGGCTGGAAAACCTTTTCTTTTACCCAGAAGCAATACCAGGGCAAGGGCGGTAAAACCGGCGTTGATATGCACCACGGCACCGCCGGCAAAATCGAGCGCCCCGAACTCCAGCAGCCAACCGCCGGCGCCCCAAACCCAGTGGGCTACCGGCGAGTAAATGAAGGTAAGCCACAGGGCGGCAAAAAGCAGCAGGGCGCTGAACTTGATGCGTTCCACCACCGCTCCGGTAAACAGGGCTACGGTAATAATGGCAAACATGCCCTGAAAAACCATGAACGCCAGGTGGGGTGTGGTAGAGGCATATAATGGAGAGGGCTCCTGGCCAACTCCCCTCAATGCCACAAAATCCAGCCCGCCGATAAAACCGGAGGCTGACGGGGCAAAACTGATGGAATAACCGTAAGTCATCCACAGAACGGTAACCAGCCCCAGGCACACAAAGCTCATCATAATGGTGGAAAGGAGGTTCTTACGCCGGACCATCCCGCCGTAAAACAGGGCCAGGCCCGGAGTCATAAACATCACCATGGCGGCTGAAATCAATAACCAGGCGGTATCCCCTGCATTTATCACGTAAACAACCCCCATCGAAAAACTTACCTGATAAGTTTAACGGGGAATTGTTTCCAACATGTTACGGCGGTGTTAAATGCAGGTTAATTCGATGCAATTTCAGAGATTGCCACGCCTGCTTTGCAGGCTCGCAAGGACATTCCGGTAAGGTACCATGAGAAAGGCGAAGCCCCAATTAACATTCCATCCGTCATCACGAGGAGGGTAAAACCCGACGTGGTGATCTCCCGGTTTGGCTCGCCTGTAAAGCCGGCTCAGGAGGTGATTAAGTCGTAACAAACAGTTCGATAACTTCGGCCAGGTTTTCGATATCCTTAAGATATACAAATTCATTCTTGCCGTGAATACTACATTCCGGCCGGATTACTCCCAGGCCGAAGCCCAGGGCGCCCCAGCCGTCAACAATGCTGGACAGGTCGCCCGAACCCATCTCGCCGAACTTGCCGCCTTCGCCGGTGACACGGGTGATGATTGCTGACAACCTGTCTATCACCGGGTCATCGCGCGGCGGCACTGCCGGTATGGTAGTAACTGCGCTTATTTCCCAGTCGACACCGGGTACTGAATTTAAAACATCCATCAATTCCGTTCTGGCATCTGCCAGGTTTTCTTCCGGGATGAGCCGCCGGTCGATGGATATGATGCATTCATCCGGGACAATGTTAACCTTAAGGCCGCCACTGATCATATTGATATTCAACCGGGGAACCATGTGGGTAAGCCCGGTAGCCGGGTGAACGGCAACGCTCGACCTTTTGGTTTCCAGTTTGTTTTTCAATTCCAGCAATACCTGGGTTAGCATTGCCGCTTTTTCAACGGCATTTTCTCCCAGGTGGGAAAGGCCTGAATGCACCGATCTGCCATTTACCTTAATATCCATCTGCAGGGCTCCCAGGCCGGTGATGGAAACAAAGCCGGCGCTGGAATCGAGGTTGCAGAAATAAGCACCGGCAACCGGCTGCAGATACCCGGCCAGGTACTCGAGCTGGCTGGCCTGGCTGTATTCCTCATCGGTGGTAAGCATAACGGAGATATCGAAATTAAGATCACGGTTCTTCAGCCTGTGCATGGCCAAAAGCAAAGCTGCGATGCTGCCCTTCATATCGGCAGTGCCACGGCCGTAGAGCTTGCCGTTTTCTCCCCTGGGGTTGAAAGCATCCCAGCCATCAGCGGGAACCACGTCTAAATGGCCGTAGAAAATAAGGCGCTGCAAGCCTTGCCGGCGGCGGTGGCAGACCAGGTTCACCCTGCCGGACCTGCCTTCGGCGTGCTCCGGAGGAATGGCGATTTTCTGAGTAACAAAACCGAGTTGCCTGAAAAAAGGTTCAAGGTAATCGACGGCTTGGGCGTAATTATTTCCCGGTGGTACGGAGGTATTTATAGATACCAGTTTTTTCAATACTTCGACATATTCCATTTACTGCCTCGCTTAAACAGCGCGTTAATTAACTGCCAGATACATGACAATACCGCCGCTTACCGCCACGTTGAGCGATTCAACCTGATGGCGGTCCATCGGGATAGCAAAACGGTAGTCGGCCAGTTCCAGGCATGGTTGGGAAAGGCCGGCGGCTTCGCTGCCCAAAGCAATTACCATCTGTTCGGTTTTGAGCAGATCCATATCGCTTTGCCCGTTCAGGGAAGCGGCCACCAGCCGCCAGCCGCTTTTCTTTAGCCCGGCTGCCAGGTCGAAATATTTTTCCGTCCGCCTCAGCCAGACTGAAAGCACGGAGCCGGCGGCTGACTGAACGCACTTGGGGGAGAAAGGATCGGCGCATTTGGCCGATAAGATAATACCGGAGAAGCCGAAGGCGGCTGCCGTCCGGATGAGAGTGCCCACATTGCCGGGGTCCTGGACATCTTCCAGAAGCAGGATCCTGTTTCCCGGCGGCTGTGGAAGCCGGAGGGAATAGAGTCCTTCAGGTATTTCGGCTACCGCCAGAATACCCTGGGGGGTGCGGGTGGCAGATATCTGTTCGAACTGGGACCGGGTTACTACCCGCACCGGATAGCCCTCCGGGGGTTGGATACCTTCGACGGCTACGATTTCTCTAACCGCTTCCGGCTTTACCAGGATAACCTGGCTGACGGCCTTGAAGCCTTCCAGCAGAAAACAACCGGTTTCCCGGCGGCCTTCCCCGGCAGACAGGCTTTTATACCATTTAAGGGTTTTTAAGAGCTGGTTCATAATAATTTCCGGCTTCAAAGATTGTACAGTTACCTGTTGTTAAGTTGCAATACAAGGAGATTTTTATATTGAGATCACCACGTCGGGCTTCGCCCTCCTCGTGATGACGGACGGAAGGTCTCTCCTGGAGCTTCGTCTTTCTCGTGATTACTTCCCGAACCGTCCCTGCGAGTGAACGACGTGAGCGTGGCAGTCTCGGAGATCGCCACGAACTGCCAGGGGCAGTTCCCGCAATAACGATATGGGGAGTTTGAGGCAGCTTCGCGATGACTTATGGGGGGGTATGAGAGCAGGCCGAATTGCCGGAGCGTGAACTCCTAGTCGTGTTTACGAAAGCGGTAGCCGATGTTCCTGACGGTTTCGATATAGGGGCTGTCGATATCCCCGATCTTGGTTCGCAGCCGGCGGATATGCACATCCACCGTGCGGTCGCCGCCGAAATAATCATAACCCCAGACCTTGTTAAGAAGCGCCTCGCGTGTAAAGGTACGGCCGCGGTTGAAGGCCAGGAAACGCAGCAGTTCGTATTCCCGAAACGTAAGGTCAAGGACTTCACCTTTGAGTATCACTTCACAGCTGGCCAGATCGATTACCAGTTCGCCGCAGCGAATCTGCTCGCTGCCTGCGTTTATATCGTTGCCGGGTACAAGGCGGGAGATGCGCAGGTAAAGTTCCTCATCGGCACCGGGATAAACAGCGAAATCATCCGCCTCCACCGGCAGGTTTACCTGGCCCAGTTTTTCGGCGGAAATGAGAAGCAGCACCGGCATTTGTTTTTCCTGTTTGATGATACGGGCAATATTGTTGGCCAGGGTGTAGTTGGAAAGATGGATCAAAGCGATGCCGGCGGTTTTGTCCTCGATGCTTTCCAGTATATCCTCGTCCCTGGGCAGCAGGCGCGGTTTGAAGCCCCGGCTGGTCAACCAGCCGGCCAGCCTGGAAGATTCATCGTTGTCTGAGATTATCAATACTCTGGCCATGGATAAAACCCTTAACGCCCCCGTTGACACAAGATACCACCCGCCAGGAGGGGTTGAACTGATTATAGCCTAACCGGAACGCCTTTTCGAGCCAGGTAGTTCTTTACCTCGGATATCGGGTGTACCCCGTAGTGGAAAATACTGGCTGCCAGCACCGCATCCGCCTTGCCTTTTGCAAGAGCCTGGTAGAGGTCCTCGGGTGAACCGGCACCACCGGAAGCGATTACCGGCACACCCACGTTTTCCGAAATAAGCCGGGTGAGTTCGATGTCATATCCGGAGCGGTGCCCGTCGGCATCCATACTGGTGAGCAGTACTTCACCGGCACCCAGTCCGGTGGCTCTTACCGCCCATTCCAGCACGTCCAGCCCGGTGGGTTCCTTGCCGGCATTAACGAACACTTCCCAGCCGCCACCATCCGGCCGGCGCCGGGCATCGATGGCAATAACAATACACTGGCTGCCGAACTTGTCTGCTCCCCGGGCGATTATTTCCGGGTTTTTTACCGCAGCCGAGTTTACCGAAACCTTGTCTGCCCCGGCGCCCAGCATGCGGTGCATATCGTTTATGGTGCGTATGCCGCCGCCTACCGTAAGCGGCATGAACACCTTTTCGGCTACCATTTCCACCACTTCCACCATGGTATCCCGCCCTTCGGAAGTAGCGGTGATATCCAGAAATACCAGTTCATCGGCGCCTTCCCGATAGTACCTGGCTGAAAGCTCAACCGGGTCTCCGGCCTGTTTGAGGTCAATAAAGCTGGTACCTTTGACCACCTGGCCACCCTTTACATCCAGGCAGGGAATAATGCGTTTGGTTAACATTCCACTTCCACTTCCAGTGTGTCGGGCGTATCCTCCCGGTCCAGTTCCACCCTCCTGAGCACGTCCAGTTTTACCGCCCTTACCTTACGGTAGACATCTTTGTAATCCCTTTTTTCTCCGCCAACAGTAAGGATGTCTTCGATGGATATGCCGAAAAGCCTTGAGTTCTCTTCGAGATAAGGCAGAATCAGTTTCCAGTCCGCCGGTTTAAGGTCGACAAATTCCCCGCCGTTCAATTGCTCGGCTACTACCCGGCGATATGGGTCGCGCAGGTAAATGGCGCCGCCCGAAGCCAGGGAAAACAGGTTGGAACCGGGGTAAGGCATTGACTGTTCTTTAATGCGGCCACGGCTGTCGAACTCAAGCCCGTTCATGACCACGAAACCACCCCCCTTGAGCGGGTTCCCGGCCATGAAGGATTCGGCCAGATAATCCAGGCAGGTGCCGTTAATCACCACCCGGGGGCTGCCTACCGCGTTGATAAGCGGCCGCCCGGCGGCGTTACCCATTATATATACTTCGCCGCCCTTGGCACCGTACATGAAAGTCTGGCCTACATCGCCGTATATCACCAGCTTGCCGCGCGCCATGATCTGGCCGAGCTGGTCCTGGGCGTTGCCATGAACATATATCTCCAGGCCGTCTATACCGGAAGCCAGGTAATCCCCCGAAGAGTCGTAAACGTCGATTCTGACCCCGTCCGAACCCCTGTCCAGGCCACAGCCGCAAAAGCGCTGACCGCAGTAGTTAAAGCAGATGAATTGCTTCCACCCCATCCGGTAAGCCTTACAGATCAGGAGGGCATCACAATCTTCCCCTTCCGGGGGAAAACCCCGGGCGTCAATGACGAGGACAGCACCCGGCTGGTGAGGCGGCTGCAGGTTGGCCCGGTTCTGCCAGTCTATCAAGCGGTACCGGCTGTTTTCAGCCGCGCCTGCACAGGGGCTGGCCTTGAAAACCGCCTTGAGGCTGTTGCGGATGATATGGAGTACCGAGCTTCTCTTTTTGGCGCCGGTATCGGCGGGGGTGTCGTTCAGCCAGGTGAGTATCTCTATCGCCCGGGCTTTGGGCTCATCACCGGCCCCGGCACTTTCGACAATTTCCGCACAGAAGCTCGCCAGTTCCGGATAGCTCCAGCCGGCAAGATGCCGGGTGCACCAGGCCTTGAGCCCGTCCAGGTCGCCTGCGGCCAGGTGCTGGCTGATATCATGGCTGGCGGTAGTTCCAACCCCGCAATTCAAGGTGACGGGGCCCGTATAATGCATCTGGTCCGGCGGTGTCGTTACGACCTCGCCGAACTTGTTGGTACAGGTAAGCTTTTTGCCTCCCTTGCCGTTGTCTTCCACGGTAAAAATAAAGGCGCCGCCGTCGGTAGCGCTGCCGCCGCGGCAGTTCCAGTATTTATCTGCCACCGGGCAAAAACGGCCGTCTTCAGCCGAAAGGCTTTCCAGGGTGGCATCGATGGCCTGCTTTTCCGAGCAGATGAGACCGATCTGCACCTCCCCTTCCTGCAGGGCAAAAACTTGCGGCCGCAGCATTGCCGTATCGGTTATCCCGATAAGCTGAAGGTTATGCTGGTAGGGGTTGTTGCGGGCGATTATAAAAAACCAGGGCCCGTCGGGAGAACTGCTGATATGGGCTGATTGGATCCGGCGGTAAATGCGCTGTTTTTCCGGTGGGAGCAGTTCAAAGTCATATTCGCCGGTAGGCGCCATGGCTTCGATGATGTACTCCAGAGGATATTCGAAGGTACGGTTGTACAGGTCCAGTAGCAGCGCCGATACCTCGGTATCGGTCAGAAACTGCGGGTAGATATTATGCTGGCGCAGGTATTCGCATACCGCGTAATAATTGGCAAAGTCACCGTTGTGCACCAGGGCTTCATCCAGCCCTATGAATGGATGGGCTCCACCGGGGTGCCATACCTTGCCCTTGGTAGGATAGCGCTGGTGGGCTATCCAGCCGTGAGCGTGGAAATCATCCAGCCGGTAATACTGGGCCACCTGCTCGGCATAGCCGACCACCTTAAGCACCATCAGGTTGCGCCCGTGGGAAAGCACAAAGGCGCGCTGCTTGCCCATGGAAGCATAAAACCGCTGGTTGATGCGGTAGGAGTTCTGGTATATAAACTCATCTTCCGCCCGGGCGGCATCGATCGCGGCAAGGTTGTTATCTGCGATAAAGCGGCCCAGAACCTCCGGCTTTACCCTCACCAGGTAGCGCCATACATCCGGCGGGCGGCATTCCAGCCCTTCTATTTCACGGTAATCATCCACCGTCGGCACGCGTTCGGCTTTGAATACGTCCAGCAGCGGTTCGATAAAGCTTTTTTCGATCTCCTGCCTCGCAGTTATGTCAAGCAAAGCTATGTGCAGCAGATAACAGGTGTCCAGCTGCTGCTGGCTGACGCCAAGATCGGCAGCCGAAAGGCCAACCGCCGCAATACCGCCGCCCTTGCCGTTGCCCCGGTTGTGCATCTGCACCGACGGGGTAAAAATATGCCGGCCGCCAACCGGGACTGAAGCAATGAAACCGGTTACGCCGCATCCTCCCTCTTCGGCAGCCTTGCGAATCGAATCGCTTGAGCGGGGCAGGCGGGCCCGGGAGGCTGAAATACTGTCTATCATCTTTGGGTTCATCATAATAAATTTCCACTTTTGCAAAGGTAGCTCTGCCTCTCGGTTTCTTCCAGGTAATCAAGATGAACCAGCAGGTCAGAACGGCCTGTCAATTCCTTAATACTATGCATGCCGAAACGCCGGAGAAGCTCGCACCACTGCCTGCGCCAGGCCAGGTACATGTTGACTATTCGCCTCTCCGCCCACTCCTCGGTTATCATTATGCCGAGCTCCGGGTCGGTAGTGGCGATACCCCGCGCGCAACCCCGGCCGCTTTCGCATTTGCCGCAGCGCACACATTCCACCGCTACCATTTCCGCTGTGCCGATAACCACACCGTCCGCCCCCAGGGCGATGGCCTTGGCCACATCCATAGCTGAGCGTATACCACCGCTGACGATCAGGCAGACTTTATCCCTCACGCCCTCGGCAGCAAGAAAACGGTGCACCCGGGGTATAGCGTATTCAATCGGCATGGCAATGTTCTTCTTGGCGATATCCGGGGCTGCCCCGGTGCCGCCGTAGCTGCCGTCGAAATGAATTACATGCGCCCCGGCATAATAACTGCCGACCGCCACCATGTCCGAATCGGTCGGCGTGGAAACCTTAACCGAAACCAGCGCCTGCGGGTTCATCTGCTTTATCCAGTCAACGTGTTTCTTGTGGTCCTCGACCGAATAAACACTGTGAAACGGGAATGGAGAGAAAAGGGCGTTGCCGATAACCGTCTGGCGGATCGCCGCCACATCCCTGGTAACCTTGTCCCCCAGCAGATGACCTCCCAGCCCGGGTTTAGCGCCCTGGGCATATTTGAACTCAACCATGGGAGCGCGCTTTATAGTGTCTTCCCTCACGCCGAACAAACCGGTAGCTACCTGGGTAATGACATGCGCGGCATACGGGATAATCTTATCGTGGTAGCCGCCTTCTCCGGTACACGTCAGCGTATTCAACCGGGTGGCGGCCCGGGCTCGTCCGATGAGCATGGGTAGAGCCGTGGAGCCGAAAGACATGCCGCCGCCGTAACAGGGTATATCTATGGCCAGTTCCGGGCGGCCGTCCCCCCGGCGGTTGAGCACGACACGGGTGTCTATTTCCTCATCGGGTATATCGAGGTAACTGCCTGGTTGCGGGGTTTTAAAGCGCATACGGTCAAACCCACCACCGGAATTGCCGGTGGAATACTCCATGTCAACACTTGGGGATTTACCGGTTTCCGCCATGGCCCAGTGGCCCAGCAGCATTTCGGCTGTCCAGCGGTAATCCCCCAGTGTTTTAAGCAGAGGGTTGGGCGCCAGAGTCAGCGCTTTTTGAGGGCAGTGGCCGATACAGTAATGATCGGTGTCCCGGCAGCTGAAACCGATGCACCTGTCCATGCGTGGCCTGAGGACAGCCGAATAGTTATCATAATGCGGGTGCACGCCGTAGGGGCACAGCCGGGCACACAGCCCGCAGGCGGTGCAGTCCGGGCTGCGCTTGATAATATACTTGCCGATAGGGTTTCGGAAGCGCGAGGGCGCCTCCAACACCTGTGGCAAAGCTGATTTGACTTGTGTTTTTTCCATATCTATGCCGGCCCTTTTACCTTTCTTTCGCCGAAAAGGGGCGCAAAACTTTCCTTCTCCAGGTCTTCAAACCACATCGAACGGCCTATTTCGCCTCTGAGCCGCCGGGCTTCACGGATACCCATGGCACCCATTACCTCAATCAACTGGTTGCGCCAGGCGCCCATCAGATTGAGTATCCTCTGCCGGGCCCACCCGGGGTCAAAATCTCCCATGTTTACGGGGCAGGCCTTACCCTGGCGGCACCGGTAGCACATGCGGCATTCCAATGCCAGGAGCAGGGGGTTGTCTATGGTAACCCCATCCGCACCGCAGATGATTGCCTTGGCCAGGTGTTCGGCCAGGGCGATGCCGCCTGAAAAAACCAGGTTCAGCCTGAAGCGCAGCCCCTTTTCCACCAGAGCAATGTGAACCTGGCGTATCATTTCCCGGATAAAGCGAGGCTTATCTGCATTCAGTTCATTTCCGTCGCCATCGGCATAAAAATGAAGGGTATCGATTGATTCCAGTCCGGCCAGTTCAACAGCCCGGCCAGGTGCGTTCGAATCAAGCTGAACGCCGATACTGATAAACGCTGCCGGGTTTATAGCCTTTACAGCGGCAACCGTCTGTGCCGCATCTTCGCCCCAGGCGATCTCGACCATGCGGCAGTTTTTGATTAATGATTCATTCTCAGCCCAGTCAGCCCGGTCCAAACACGGGACAAGGTTGGAAATAAAGGGTTCAAGATCAGCACCGTAGTCCCCGGGGCGGATAAACATAAGGCTGCCGAGTTCCGCGGCGGCATCCGCCATGGCAAGAACTACACTGCGGCCGAGCATGCCGAATTCCGGTTTTTTAAACATCAGCGGCAGCGGCACTTCCAGCACCGGAACCTCTTCAGCCTCCTGGCCGGCGGAGTTAAAATGCAGGTGATGCGGCCGGCGGGAAAGTTCGATGGAGGTGTTTATATATTCCCTGCCGTGAATACCGTCCCGGGTAGGGCGCACAATTTCGGACATATCAGTCCACATCGCATCAAACCCTTTGCCGGCAAACGGGCCGCCGTAGCCGGCGCCGGATACCGGCACCCGGCCGGTCTGGGCCTGCATCCAGGTCTGGTGAATGATATCTGGCGTCCAGTAACCGTCTCCCAGCCTGGCATAATCCGGGTTTATGACCCTGGAAAAGATACCCCGGGTGCATTCCTGGACGCAGCGAAAACAGCTTTCGCAGGCATAAAGGTACTCGGGTTCTTTCATTTTTAGAATATTCAAATAACTGGTATCGAAAACACCGTAAACGCATTTCTTCTTGACGCATTCACGGCAGCTGCCGGCGCAATCTTCCCTGAATTCCACCGTGGTAAACTTGCCTACCGGGTGGAACCTGGGAAGGGTTTCTTTAATATGTATATGATATTTCTTGGGCATAATAAGGTCCGCTTACGCTGCCTCAGGGCGCGGGAACAGTCCGGCCGCTTTTACGATAGGAGCTACCAGGTTCTCGCTCTCGATGGCCATGATATGGACCCCGCTAACCCCGGGTGTGTTTTTAAGTTCTTCGATGGTTTCCAGACAAATCTGCATGCCTTCTTCGCCTGCCTTTTCTTTGGGTACGCCCTTCATACGGTTTATTGTTTCATCCGGAATATCCATGCCGGCTACTCGGGCAGCCATATATGCGGCCATTCCTGCCGATTTCAAGGGTGTTATGCCGCCCAGGATATATGCTTTTTCGGTGAGCCCCTGCTCGCGTGCCAGGCGCATCCATTCCTTGAAGCGGGGCAGGTTGTAAACACACTGGGTTTGAATGAAACCGGCGCCGGCGGCAATCTTTTTGGCCATCCGGATAACCCGGTATTCAAACGGATCGGCAAACGGGTTGGCAGCCGCGCCGGTAAACATCCGGGGAGCATGGTTCAATTCAAAGCCGCTCATGTCCCTGCCGGTTTCCCGCATGGTTTTTACCATATTCAGCAGGTGAAGTGAATCTATATCGAATACGTTAAGCGCATCCGGCTGGGATCCGAATGACTGGTGGTCGCCGGAAAGGCAAAGCAGATTGCGAATGCCCAGGGAATAAGCGCCCAGAAGGTCGGACTGCAGGGCGATGCGGTTCCGGTCACGCGTAACCATCTGCATCACCGGCTCCAGGCCCATTTCCAATAGATGAACGCAGGCAGCCAGGCTGGACATACGCACAATGGCGGTCTGGTTGTCAGTTACATTGACCGCGTCCACATAGCCCTTGAGCAGTTCGCCCTTGGCGGTAATTGCCTCCTTGAGCGTTCCCCGCGGCGGCCCGCATTCTGCGGTGACCACAAATTCTCCACTTGCAAGCAGTTTTTGCAGATTACTGCAGGGTTGTTCCTTCATGCCACCATATCCTCTCTGAAAAGTTTGCGCGGCCCGCCGGCATTTGACGTGCGCCAGTCCCGCGGGGGGATATACTCCTTTAAACTGTCCAGTTGGCCCAGTTCCCCCATACGGTCGATAACCAGCTGCCAGGCACAGTCCGTTTCAGGGTTTATCTCGCATTTGCCGTTTCTGGAACCACCACATGGCCCGTTGGAAAGCTTCTTGGCACACCGGGTCAGCACGCATACCGCGCCGTACTGGCCCAGGCGGCAGTCGCCGCAGCAAAGACATTCCTCGGTAAACAGGCCGCGGTCCTCCATGACACCTACAAAAGTGGTGTTTACGCCCGGAAATACCGGCACATTTTTGAAGCGCCGGGCAATATCCTGCACACCCGCACCACAGGCAAGAGAAAGGACTGCCTCGCTTTGACCCACCGCTCCGGCTGCTTCCTGGATGAACTCGTCCTCGCACTGGCGCTCGACAGTGAACTCGGTTATTTCCATATCTTTGCCCTGTTTTTCAAAAGCCAGTCTCAGCAGTGAAGCCAGTACAGCGGCTTCATCCTCACCGCCGGCAAAACAGGTTTTAACACAGGTACCACATCCCAGCACCAGCACTTTGCGAAAAGGGGAAACCATTTCCATAATTTCGGCAATCTTTTTCTGTTCAGCAACTATCATGTCTTAACTCCAAACGCTTGTTTATCCCAGGCCGGCTTTCAATTCTTTCAGTATACCCGTACATTCCAGTTCACGTCCCCGGTCAATAAATAACAGCCTGCGCCCGTCCAGGCCGGCTTCATCCATAAGCCGGCGCACCCGCTCGACCCGCTTGCCGGCCCGGCGGTTGCCGTCGATAAACTGGCACTGCCCCGGCGGGCAGGTGGCTACGACCACGAGGTCCGCCCCGGCTTCGAACCCTTTGAGCAGAAGAATATCCTTGACCATGCTCGAACAGGCCATGTGCACCGGCCTGATATCAAATTCAGCAGTGTTTTCCAGCTCCAGCGCCGTTTGCCTGGAAAGGGCGTTGACGCAGTAAAAAAGCGTCACCACCGGCCTGCCATCTGTCATAGTCCTTTTTTCCTTTCTGGTTTTTGTCGTCTGCCACCGCCGGTACTATTCCGGCTGCAGAAAGTTGCGGTAAATCCGGAGGCCCAGTTTTCCGCTCTTTTCCGGATGGAACTGGGTAGCCACCAGGCTGCCTGTGGCAACTGCCGAAGCAAAGTCGAGCCCGTAGCGGGTTGAGCCGATAATTATATCATCGTGCTCGGGTTCGACATAATAACTGTGCACGAAATAAAAATAAGCTTCGTCTTCTATGCCTCCAAAAACCGGATGCGCATTCAGCTGGCACACCTGGTTCCACCCCATATGCGGCACCTTCAGCGAAGCCGGCAGTTTCTTTACCCGCCCCGGTATAATACCCAGGCACTGAGCGCCGCCGCCTTCTTCGGTGTAATCGAACAAAACCTGCATACCGATACATATCCCCATAAAGGGGCGTCCTTGAGCAATATATGCAGCTATAGCCGTATCCAGGCCCTGTTCTTTCAGGCTTTCGACGGTGCTGCCGGCCGCGCCGACTCCGGGAAGTATCACTTTGTCCGCCCGCGTGATGTCTTCGGGATTCGAGGTTACCAGCGGTTCGAACCCGAGCGATGTAATGGCGTTGATGACACTGCGTAAATTCCCGGCGCCGTAATCGATTACTGCTATCATTATTAGTTCCGCAATTTATGAAATAAAAATACGGTAAACGTTTACCGTATTTTTATAATAACACAGGATTTCCAAACGCGTCAAAACGGCTTAACCCGAGCTTTCTTGCCCGCCTCCTGCTCAAGAATCAGTATTTCGAAGCACCGATGTCTTCCATGTGGCCGGTGGCAATAAATACCACCCGCTCACATATATTGGTGATCCGGTCGGCGCTGCGTTCCAGGTTATGAGCCACCCATATCAACCGGGTAGCCCGGCCTATAGTCCTGGGGTTTTCCGCCATGATGAGAAGCAATTCCCTGAATACCTGGTTGTAGAGATTATCCACTTCCTCATCGTCATCACATATCTTTTTTGCCAGCACTACGTCCCGGCGGATGAAGGCATCCAGGGCTTCGCGCAGCATCTGCGAAGCTTTTTCTGCCATTCGCGGCAGGTCGATGAGCGGTTTGATGGGGGGTTCATCACCTATCATGATAGCGATTTTGGCTACACCTTCGGCGTGGTCGCCGATACGCTCGAGGTCGACAACCATATTCAATATGGCGATTATTACCCGCAGGTCCACGGCCATCGGCTGCTGGGTGGCGATAAGTTCGACACATTGTTCTTCGATATCGAACCTTTTCTGATTGATAGCATTATCTTCGGCGATAATCTGGCGGGCAAGTTCAAGGTCGCGGTTTTTCAGAGCTTCCATGGAGCGCAGGATGGCTTTTTCCACCATTGAACCCATAACCAGCACTTCATCCTGCAGTGCTTTCAGGGACCGCTCATAAGTTTTTCGCATACTCCCCTCCCTTTTAACCGAACCGCCCGGTGATATAATCTTCGGTCTTTTGATTTTTGGGATTGGTAAATATTTCCGAAGTAACCCCGTATTCCACCAGTGTACCTGACCGGTCGTCATCCACCATGAGAAATGCAGTCATGTCCGAAACTCGGGCTGCCTGTTGCATGTTGTGGGTAACTATGACGATAGTATAAGTCGATGCCAGCGTCCGCATCAAGTCTTCTATTTTAAGCGTAGCGATGGGGTCCAGAGCCGAACAGGGCTCATCCATTAGAATTACCTCGGGTTCTACCGCCAGCACCCTGGCAATGCACAGGCGCTGCTGCTGGCCGCCCGAAATTGAAAGGCCTGACTGGCCCAGCTTATCCTTGACCTCATCCCACAATGCCGCCTGTACCAGGCTCTTTTCGACAATTTCATCCAGAGCCCGCTTGTTGCGGATACCATGGCGGCGCGGCCCGAAGGCGACATTGTCGTAAATCGACATGGGAAACGGATTGGGTTTCTGAAAAACCATGCCCACCCTCTTCCTGAGTTCCACCACATCCACTCCCGGCTGGTATATGTCAACCCCGTCGAATTCAACCAGGCCTTCGACCCGCGCCGACGCAATAAGATCGTTCATGCGGTTGAAAAGCCGCAGCATGGATGATTTGCCGCATCCTGACGGGCCGATAATGGCGGTAATGGAACAGGTGTCGATATCGAGGCTTATGTCCTTAACCGCCCTGAAACTGCCATAGTAAAGACTGACCCGCTCAAGCCTCAGTTTGCCGCCAACGGGGGCATTCTTCAAAGGCAAACCGGCATTCTTTTCGTTAACCAGTTCTGTGTTATTCATATTTTACCTCTTGCGGCTCTTGAAACGAACCAGTGTTACCATTATATTGAAAAAAAGTACCATAGCGATTAAAACCAGGGCTACTCCCCACTTGATATCTGCCGGCATTCCCGGGATATGGGCCGACACGGTGTAAAGGTGGTAGGGCAGGGCCATGAACCGGTCGAACGGGGAACCCGGCAATCCGCCAACCAGGAACGCTGCACCGACCACGATAATTGGGGCAGTTTCCCCGGCGGCCCGGCTCATCGCCAGAATGGCTCCGGTGAGGATACCCGGCGAAGCCTGGGGTAGTACCACGTAGCGGATGGTCTGCCAGCGTGAAACACCTATAGCCAGCGACCCCTCCCGGTATTCTTTGGGTACGGCGGTTATGGCCTCCCGGGAAGTCGTTATGGTCATGGCCAGTGCCTGGGCAGCCAGTGTCAGTGACGCGGCGACGAGCGACATTCCCAGGTTGAAGGTCATAACAAATACGCTCAGCCCGAAAAGGCCGAAAACGATGCTGGGAACGCCTGCCAGGTTTATTATCGCCATGTTTACCAACCGGGTTACCCAGTTGTTGCGGGCGTATTCACTGAGGTATATTCCGGCTGTCACACCTACCGGCAAAGCAAAAATAATTGTACCCAGCATCAGGTAGACAGTACCGATGATAGCCGGGAGTATGCCACCGGCCTTGCCCGCCTGGGCCGGCGGCTGGGTGAGGAATTCCCAGCTTAATGAACTGTAGCCATTGGCTATCATATAAACAACGATAAGTATTATGGGCACTACCACCAGCAAAACGGCGGCTGCCAGCAGTGCCATGGCGGTTTTCTGGGTGAGATACCTTGATTTTATGTTAGAGCTAGACATATGCCTATTCCCTGGCGAACTTGCGCTTCTGGGCGGCAAGAATTCGCGCGGCAATCAAGTTAACCACCAGAGTCAATATGAAAAGAATGAGGCCGATGGCAAAAAGGGCATGATACTGGAGGCCGCCCTGGACCGCGTTGCCTATGCCGGAAGCAATGGCCGCCGTCATAGGCATCATCGGCTCGGTGGGCAGTTCCGGCAGGGCCAGAGCGCCGCCGGCAACCATCAGCACCGTCATGGTCTCACCAATTGCCCGGCCCACACCGAGCATGACGGCAGCTGAAATCCCGGAAAGGGCGGAGGGCACGCACACATGCCAGATTACTTCCCATTTGGTCGAACCCAGCCCGTAGGCTGCCTGCCGGTATTCATCCGGCACTGCCCGCAGGGCATCTTCCGAAACGCTCACTATTATCGGCAGGCTCATCATGGCCAGCATGATGCCGGCAGTCAGGCCGGTCAGGCCGGTATTTAGATTAAGGCTGTTTTGTACCCACGGCGAAAGAAGCACCAGTCCGATAAAACCCATTACTACCGATGGAAAGCCGGAAAGGAGCTCCACCACGGGTTTAACCGCATCGGCAACCCTTGCAGGGGCAACCTCAGCCAGAAATATGGCCGCACCCACTCCTATGGGAACGGCCAGTACGGTTGAAATCAGGGTAACCCACATGGTAGCCACGAAGAAAGGCAGTATACCGAAAGTTGGCGGCTCGGAAACAGGATACCAGGTGGTACCCAGTAAAAATTCGAAAAACGGAGTCTCGACCAGTGCCGGGATGCCTTCACGAAGCAGGATTATAAAAACGCCCAGCAGTACTACAATGGCAAGCATCCCGTTAAGGAAAATGACCTTTTCGATAATACGCTCGCCCCATCGAGGCTTGCCTTTGAAAATATTGCCGGGCGTTCGGCTCTGCAGGCCAGATGTTACTGCCATTATTGCCCGAGCACCGGACTGGCCGTGTCATCTTCGGCGTAAGTATAAAGAAACCGCAACCTGATCGTTTTCATCTCAAACATATTTCCCTGCCATCTTGACTACTGGAACAAAGGCGGGCAGTATCATTATAACGATACCGCCCGCCGGAAACCAGCCGGAACTGTCAGGCGACCGGTACGAAACCGGCATCCTGGACCAGTTGCTGCCCCCGGGAAGAGAGAGCAAAATCCACGAAGGCTTTGATGATGCCTTCCGGCTCGCCGTCGGTGTAGTAGAACAGGCCCCTGGACACGGGATAGGTCCCGTCCAGGGCGGTTTCCAGGCCCGGAAGCACTGGCAAATCTCCCGTGGTTTTCTTGATGCCCAGTGCTTTTACCGTACTGTCCAGATAACCCAGGCCTATATAGAAAATGGCGTTGGGATTTTGAGCTACCTGGGTAACCCCGGTCGAAGTGGAGGGCAGAAGCTGGGCCTGATTGCTGTATTCGAGGCTGGTATCTTCAGTGGGCAGCCCGTCCATCTGGACGATAGCCTCCTTGAAGTATACGTGCGTACCGGAGTTGGTGTCGCGTGCCAGAATCACGATGGAGGCGTCACTGCCGCCCACCTGGTTCCAGTTGGTTATTTTTCCCGAATAGATGCCGGACAGCTGCTCGATGGTCAGTTCGGATACCGTACTGGAAGGATGTACGATGACAGCAATGGCGTCGGTAGCCACCCTGGTTTCTACCACATCAATTCCTTTGGCCCCGGCCTGGTCGATTTCGGACTGCTTTATGGGACGGGAGGACTGGCAGATGTCGGTAGTCTGATTGATGAGCGCGGCGATCCCGGCGCCTGAGCCCGGGCCGGACACAGCCACATTGACCCTGGGGTTTGCGGCCATGAATTCTTCAGCGAACAGGGTAGTGATGGGAGTAACCGTATTGGAACCGGTAACATCGATGAAGCCGGAAAGGCCGTCTTCGGTCGAGCCGGCGCCGCCGCAGCCTGACAGCGGCATAACCAGCACCAGGGCAAGGAAGAGAAGCGGTATTATTTTTCGATTTTTCATGCTTTTAAATAATTCTCCATATTCATTTTATATAAAAACAGCCCGGATACCGGGCTGATGCTATTCGGCCTGAACCTGGCTGCTTCCGGGCAGGGCGGCAATATGATCGATTACCGCTTCAGCCGTTGCCAGGTTGGTTGCCAGCGGTACATTGTGCACATCGCAAACCCTGAGCAGGGCGGTTATATCGGGTTCATGCGGCTGGGCGGTAAGCGGATCGCGCAGGAATATCACCGCCTTGCATACTCCACTGGCTACCAGCGAGCCAACCTGCTGGTCTCCACCGAGCGGGCCGCTCATCAGCAGGGTGATGTCAAGGCCGGTACCCCCGGCAATCAATTGGCCGGTGGACCGGGTAGCCACCAGGTTGAATCTACCAAGAGTGGCGGTGTGTTTGCAGGCAAAATCTACAATTTCAGCCTTTTTGGAGTCATGTGCAACCAGGGCTATGGTTATCTTTTCCAAGTGGCCTTTCTCCTCTTCACGTTCATATATATTCACTACAATAAAATAATAACAGGCCAATGTTAAGAGGTGTTTAAAGAAAGGTTAAATTAATGTAAAACTTTTAAAGAGGGTAAATTCTATATCAGAGCGGCAGAGAAAAACAGATGCGGCTGCCCCTGCCGGGGTGGCTGTGAGCCCATATCCGCCCGCCGTGAAACTCGACGATATGGCGGGCTATGGCCAGCCCGAGACCGGTACCAATGCCGCTGCGGGATTTGTCCGCCTTGTAAAACCGCTCGAAGATGCGTTCCAGTTCATCCGGGGCGATACCGGGGCCGGTATCTTCAATGCAAACGGTAAGGTTGGCGCCCTGTATAAAGGCAGAAGCTTTTATCCGGCCTTCTTCAGGGGTAAATTTAACAGCGTTGTGCAAGATATTGTATACCACCTGTTCCAGCTGCACTGCATCCGCCATCGCTGTCAGGCCCGCCTGCTGGATATCGGTTTCATATTGCAGGCGTTTGAAATCCATCTGGGGTTTCAGCCTTTCGAACGCCTGGGCAATCAACCTGGGAATGTCTGCCGGCTTCTTGTTCAGCTTGACTTCGCCGCTTTCGATGCGGGAGAGTGTAGTCATGCCTTCCACGATTTCGGCCATCTTGCCGGCTTCGCCGGCTATGCGGCTCAGGAAATCATCAGAAACCTGCCGGTCATCTATGGCGCCTTCTTTCAGGGTTTCGGCCAGCAGCTTGACAGAGGCGACCGGCGTGCGCAGTTCGTGGGAAAGATTGGCTATGAAATCCCGGCGGATCGTTTCCAGTTTTTTCAAACGGCTGAGGTCCTGCAGCAGGACCAGGCAGCCAGGCTCGCTCACCAGCGGGGTCACCACCAGGCCGAGGTAAAGGCCCTTATCCTTCAAATCCAGGTATTCCTGCTGCGGCTGTTTGCTCTTGAGGCAGCGCCTTACCGGCCGTTCCAGTTCGTAATCCCGCACGGCTTCTATGAAGCTGAGCCCGCAGGCTTTACCCGGTTCCAGGTTGAAGACCCTTTCGGCAGCCGGGTTGATGGAAGTGATACCGCCTTTACCGTCAAGAACCAGGATCCCGTCTCCCATACGCGAAAGAATCAGGCCCATCCTGTCCCGCTCGCTGGAAAGCTGGGCGTGGCTCGAATTGAAACGTTCGACCATCTTGTTAAAAGCATGCCCGAGCTCGCCGGTTTCGTCCTCACCGGCCGGCACGGCTTTAAGGCCGGTTTCGCCCGGGGCAATGCATTCAGCCAGAGCGGTCAGCTGATTAAGAGGAGCCGTAACAGCCCTGCCGGTAACAAACGCCGCCCCGGCCGCCGCCAGGCCCAGAATCAGAACCATCAGCCCAACGTGAAGCATGGTGGCTGCTGCCGGTTGACCGGGCTGGTATATTAACATTATGTAAACACCGAACACCAGCCCGCTTAAAAAAGTCAGGCCGGCCACCGCCAGCAGAAAACGCCTGGCTATACCCTTAAACAAACCTGCCTGCCTCGAATTTATAGCCTACACCCCGGACAGTGATAATACGGGACGGCTGGGCCGGGTTGGTTTCAATTTTTTCCCGGAGCCAGCGGATATGCACGTCAACAGTGCGGGTATTGCCCGCATAGTCATAACCCCAGATCCTTTGGAGCAGATAATCCCGGCTGAAAACGCGGCCGGGATTGCTTAACAGAAGCAGCAGCAGATCGAATTCCTTGGGGCCAAGTTCGAGGACCTGCCCGTCGCGGCTGGCCCGGTGACGGATGGTATCTATCTGGATGCCGGAGGAACTGATAAATTCACCCGCGCTGACGGTTTCCCCGGAATATGGGCCGGCAGAGGAGGCATGCCTTCTCAGAACAGCTTTTACCCGGGCGAGCAGTTCCCGCATGCCGAAAGGCTTGGTGATATAATCATCTGCACCGAGTTCCAGCCCCAGTACCTTATCCACCTCGTCATCACGGGCAGTCAGCATGATAATGGGAATTGAGGTTTCGTTTCTGAGGATACGGCACACTTCCAGGCCGTCCATCCCTGGCAGCATCAAATCCAGCACCAGCAAATCGGGGCGTTCGGAACGTGCCGTTTCCAGCGCTGTGATGCCGTCTGCGGCGGTAAGCACGTCGTAGCCGTTTTTGACAAGATTATACTTTACGACCTCGGACAGAGAGGCATCATCTTCAGCCAGCAGTACCTTTTTCCCCGGCATGCTGTTTAGTATACGGCCATTATCCTGAGCTGACAAGGCTGTAAAAGGAGTTTGACGAAAAAACGATCTAAGTGCCATACTAAACAAAAAGAAGCAATGTCTGATACTACGGCTGCAGCCAATACGTCAACCATACTGCTGGCCGCCGGAATGGCCCGGCGAATGGGGGCACTTAAGCAGCTCCTGCCTCTGGGCGGCAGTACCCTTCTGGGTATAACTCTGGATAATATCCTGGCGGTTAGAACCGGCCAGGTAATTGTGGTTATCGGAGCCAGCGCAGAGCAGACTCGTCTGATTGCCGAAAAACCAGGGGTTGAGGTTGTGGATAACACGCAGTATCGCCAGGGAATGTCGACCTCGCTGCGCAAAGGCCTGGAAGCGGTCGAGCCCCGGTACGGCTTGATAATGGTTGCCCTTGCCGACCAGCCGCTGACCTTGACCCGGACCTATGCCCGGTTGATCAGCCGGGCTGCAGATTCACCGAAAGGCATTGCCTTGCCCGTATATAAAGGACAAAGAGGCAACCCCATACTGTTTAAAAGTTCCTACATGTCCAGGCTCAATCAGCTGGAGGGGGATGCCGGCGGCAGGGAGTTGCTGAAGCTGTACCCCGAGGATATCCTTGAAATAGAAGTCGAGGATCCGGGCGTAATTACCAACATCAATACCTCGGCAGATTATGAAAAACTGAAATCGATGTATTTCGAAGGAGGCCGCTAAGTTGCTCAAAAAGGTTAAGACTTCCGAAGCTGTCGGCTTGAAAATAGCCCACGACATGACCAAAATCATTCCCGGTGAGTACAAGGGCGCCAGGTTTACCCGGGACCACATTGTAACCGTGGCAGATATCGATGAACTGCTCAGCATGGGCAAAGAACATATTTACGTAATGGAAGGCAGCGAAGAACCCGGGGTCCACGAGGAAGAAGCCGCCAAACGGCTGGCTGAGTCCATCGCCGGGGATAACACCACCTTTGGTCAGCCGCGTGAGGGCAGAATAAATATCAAAGCCTCCGTCCCCGGACTGCTGAAGGTGGAAAGGCTGCTGCTGAATGAAATCAACTCGATAGAAGGTATATCGGCAGCTACCCTTCACAGCAACACGCCGGTCAAGGCAGGCGGACTGCTGGCCGGAGTCAAGGCCATACCTCTGTACATCGAAGAGGAAAAGCTCAAACGGGTTGAAGAGCTGGCCGGAGCGCGAGGCAAAGCCGTCTGGGTAAAGCCCTATGTATTAAAGAAAGTCGGCATAGTCGTAACCGGAAACGAGGTTTACAATGGCCTCATCCAGGATAAATTCGTCGACGTCATGCGCCCCAAGCTTGAAGAGCTGGGGGCCGGTATTCTGGCACATACCATCGTGCCGGATGACGAAGACCTCATCGGCCAGGCTGTTGTCGGCATGAAATCAAAAGGAGCCGAACTGATCGTCACCTGCGGCGGGTTGAGCGTCGACCCGGATGACGTCACCCTGGAAGGGGTAAAACGCAGCGGCGCCGCCATTATCAGTTACGGCTCGCCCATTATGCCGGGGGCGATGTCGCTTCTGGCGGTGCTGGGAGATACGCCCATACTGGGCGCACCTGCCGGCGGGTTGTTTCATACCACCAGCATAGATGTGCTCCTGCCGCGTTTGATTGCCGGCGAGATTGTCACCCGGCAGGAGATTGCAAGCTACGGTTACGGAGGCTTGTGCCTTAACTGCACCGTCTGCCAGTATCCCGTTTGCCCGTACTGCAGATAATATCCCGGACCGGGAACCGGAAGGAGATGAAAATGGACATTAAAGCCACCGTAGTTTCCCAGAAAGGCTGCTGTGAAGCCGGCCACCAAAAGGGGGATGGGTTTCTCATCTCCCAGACCACCCCCGGCGGAATGTGCGCCTGGGCTCACTATACCCTTTTCCCGTTTGCCCAGGCGCTGGCTTTCGGAGGCTCCTTTCCCTGGGAAAAAGAACCCGGCACTGCATTGGTAGCCTGCCCGGACCCGGATAACCCGGTAGTTTTCAAACTGGAACGGGTAGAATGAAGGCTCTGGTCCAGCGGGTAAGCTCGGCCAGCGTCAGGGTGGGCGGAGAAACGGTCGGCGCCATAGGCCGCGGTCTTTGCGTGCTGGTCGGTGTTGCCGCCGGTGACACACAGGAAGATATTGACTACCTGGTAAACAAGCTGGTCAACCTGCGCATTTTTGCCGATGAAACCGGTAAATTCAACCTTTCGGTTCTAGATACCGGTGGCCAGCTGCTGCTGATCAGCCAGTTTACTCTCCTTGCCGATACCCGCAAGGGCCGCCGGCCCAGCTTCACCGGGGCCGCCCCGCCGGATGAGGCAGAAGCTATGTTTGAAAATTTTATCTTGGCATGCCGCAGCAACTGCGTGAAAACCGAAACCGGCCGGTTCCAGGCGATGATGCTGGTGGAAATCAACAACGACGGCCCTGTAACCATAATGCTGGACAGCCGGCAGAGATAATATGGAACTGAACGAAATAATCCAAAATAGAAGAAGTGTGCGCCTGTACCGGCCGGAACCGGTCGAGAGGGAAAAAATACTTCAGTGCCTGGAAGCTGCCCGCCTGGCTCCTTCCGCCTGCAATGGGCAACCCTGGCAGTTTATAGTTGTAGATGATGCTGAACTTAAAAACCGCCTGGCTGGAGAAGCCTTCAGCGGCATCTATGCCGGGACACGGTTTGCCGGCAGGGCACCGGCGCTGGTTGCCGTAGTTGCCGATCCGGACTGGCTGCCCAAAATGGGAGGAGCCATCCGCAAAACCGATTTTCACCTGATAGATATCGGCATTGCCGGTGAGCACTTCGTATTGAAGGCCACCGAACTCGGGCTGGGTACCTGCTGGCTCGGCTGGTTCGATGAAACCAAAGCCAAAAAGGTGCTGGGGCTACCTGCCGGTAAAAGAATCGAAATAATGCTGGCTGTCGGCTACCCGCAGGACGATCTTGTACCGCCCAGGCAGCGCAAAGGCCTGGAAGAGATGAGCACCTTCAATCCTAGCGGGCAACAGCCACGACAAGCCTGACGAAATGTACAATAGTGGCCACCGTAAGGCCGATGGCAATGCCGACCAGTGCGATAGCCACCACAATCGGCAGGGCTTCGGACAGAGCCTCGTGAGGTACAGCGCTGAAGTCGAACGGAAACAGCCTTAGAAGTGTCAATACAGCCGCGATGCCGAACAGGTTCAATACCAGTATCACCCCCTGGCGCAGGATGGAAGTGCCGTAACACGAGCTGTCAAACATTATAAGAATAATATGCCCGGCAATACCGAGGCCGAGGGCTACCCCGACTACCGGCAGCCATGAAATGTATCCTTCGGTGAGCACCGGCGTTCTGACCCACCGGGAAACTCCCTCCACTGCCGTATATTCGTAATAAGCAATATAGTGATGGAAAAAAAACAGGACAACAAAGGCAACCAGGCTCCAGGCGATGGCAAAGGCGGATGAAGTAAGACGGCCGGACCGGGAAGAATGAAAATAGTCATCCAGTCTGTCCCCCAGGTCTTTTCCCCAGTCCCCCAGCTGTCCTGTGATATTTTTCCGGGGTTTTTCCCCAGTGGCGCCGGGGCTTCCTCCATCCTGTGGTGAATCCTGATCTGCCATGCCCGCCTCCATACCCTTGGTGACGATAATGATAGCTTTCTTGTTCCACCCTTACAAGTCCGGTGGCAGCCAGGCCCCTGATAACTGGCCGTACTAACGGCCTTCCAGCCACATGGACTGGCCGTCAGTGATAAAGGTAACCCCGTCATTCTTGCCGGTAAGCAAAATCCGGCCTGCCTGAGCCGAAAGCCGCTCGATGGCCGCCTCATGCGGGTGGCCGTAGTCGTTTTCACCCACGCTGATCACCGCTGTTTCGGGCCGGATAACGCTTAGAAATTCACCGCTTGAGGAAGTATCGGAACCATGATGGCCGGCTTTCAATACGGTAACCTTACCCAGCATCCGGTCGAGAACCAGTTCCAGTTCCCCCTGCCACATGAGGTCCCCGGTCAACAGGAAGGTGAACTTGCCAACCTCAAGCTCAAGCACAATGCAGTGATTGTCGGTATCTCCGGCAGGCAGCGAGGACTTTTCTGGCCGGGGATTCAATACCGTAAAACGCCCCTGGCCCAGGTTAAAATACTGGCCGGCCCGGGCAGCCCGTAACGGTATCTGATTCTGGTCAACAAGCTCTAGCCATTCCCGGTAGGCTGCCGATTCATAACCCGGAGCCGGTGTTAACTGCGCCGGGTAGAGCACCCGTTCGACGTTATAGCGCTTGAACAGTTCCACCAGGCCGTTCAGGTGGTCTGAATGCGGATGAGTAAGCACCACCAGCTCGATGGTTCTGTCAAAGAACGGCATTAGCCCGCCAAGCTCCTGCATCAGTGTCTGTGGACTTGGCCCGCCGTCTATCAGCACCTGGGTGGACCCTTGAGAAACCAGGATGGCATCCCCCTGGCCAATATCCAAAAAACCCACTTTAAGGTGCTCATCTTTCCGGCAGGAAGCCGGAACCAGCATAACCGACACAAGCACAACGGCAATCAACATGCCAGCCAGGCTCCCGGTTCCAATCCGGCCGGATTGCCACCGCCTGCCGTCATATTCAATGCGGGTTTTAAGCCATCCGGTTATTACACGCCGCCGCGAAAAAGCCGTAATCGCCATAACAACCACAAGGTAATACACCACTAAGGCAACGCCCGGCAGGCTCACATTTTCAATATATGCCAGAGGCATATTCGAAGCAAAGCCCACCACACCCAGCATGTAGGTTGAAAACAGGAAGGTGAACCAGCCGGCAATCATGGCGGGCAAGACCCAGAACAAACCCAGCACTGCGGTTATCGCCGAGGCGGCGATTATTAGCGGCAGTGACGGCAGGGCAGCCAGGGTGGCTGCCGGCCCGATAAAGGAAAAAATGGAAAAATAATAAGCCACCAGGGGAGCAACGAACAGGGTAGCAGCCAGGCTCAGAACCAGGCTTTCATACATCAGCCCGGCTAAGGTTTTAAGTTTACCCGTCAGCCACGTAAAGCCCTCCCACCAGCCGGGTCTCCAGGTTTTAAGGCGGGGATACACTATGGCTATGCCGGCCATAGCCGCAAAGCTCATCTGAAATGAAGCCGTGAACAGGACCCTGGGATCAATAGCTGTCATGACAGCCGCCGCCAGGCCCAGAGCCGGCAGGCTGTACCTCTGGCGGCCTGCAAGTTCGGCCAGAAGAAAGGTGCTGGCCATTATGCCAGCCCGGATTACAGGCGGATTAGCCCCGGAGATAAGCGCATAAATCCAGATCACAGCCAGGGAAAACCAGATATAATAGAAGTGACGGCGCCCGAACAACGCCACACCCAGACTCATACTGAAAGCAGCGATAATACCCAGGTGCAGACCGGATATTGCCAGCAGGTGATAGGTGCCCGTCCGGGAAAAATCTTGCTGGATTTCCTCCGGAATACCCTGCCGCATACCCAGCAGTACCCCCTGAGAAAGCGAAGCCTGGGGTTCGGGCAGCACCCGAACGAGGGAAAGGGACAACTGCTGTTTCAGCCGGTACAATCCGCCAAGCACCGGATTGGCATTGTTATGGCTCAGTACCGAAATACGCGGGTAAGTCATCACTGAAAATATATCCTGTGATGCCAGGTAACCGGCATAATCAAACTCCACTTCACCCGTTATTTCGTGAATAAAAACCGGCGGGGCTTCCAGTTTTCCGTCAAGCAGTACTTCATCCCCGTAGCTGTACTCAGGATAGCGCGGAACGAACACCAGCGCCTCGCCGGCTGCTTTCTGCCACCGGCCGTCCACCCGGATCTCGAGGGCGTTTACTCTTAAATGCTGAGCCCGGTCCCTCAGTTCCACTTCCCGTGCGATAATACCGCGAAGCTCTACCCCGGCAGTCCCGTTATAAAATGACAGGTTTCGCGGTTCGTTTTCCAGTGCTCCGGGGGGTGAATAAACAATACCGGCAACAATCAGCACCAGGCCGAGGCTGGCCGGAGCCGCATACTTTTTAATCCCCGGAAAAAACAGTATGAAGAAAGGCAAGAACCCGGCAAATATTGCCCAGACCGGCATTCTTATAAAACTGCCGGCAATGATACCCGAGATAAAACAGGCGCTGAAAAACAGAAGCTTCAACCCGGTTTACTCCCCGTATGCCGCCACCGTGATTTTACCGGCCAGGTTTTCAAATGTGGCTTGGCCTATGCCTTCCACATTTACCAGCTGCCGGATATGGCGAAAGGGACCATGCAGGGTACGGTATTGAATGATTTTTTCAGCGGTAATCTCGCCTATTCCCGGCAAGGCTTCCAGCAGCCAGAGCGGCGCCCGGTTCAAATCTACCTTCTGCTGGCTGGAAGAAATAGCAGATGAAGTAAAACAAATACGGCATTCGTCCGGTTCTCCTTTCCCGGTATAACCGCCGGCTGCCTGAAGCAAAGCATCAATGGTATCATCCTGCCGCATCGGGTACATGCCGGGCACGCTCACATCGCCTTCTATATAAACCCTGAAGACCTCAGCATTGGTGTTTTCGGGCCCGGGCAGGATTTCAATCATTTCCCCATGGCTGCAACTTGAAACGAAAGGAGAAACGGCAATAAGCAGGCACAGTAATAATATGAAGGCTTTTTTCATTGAACGCTCCGCGGGGTAAAGTGAGGAGTTAATTGAAAATGTTATGTTGTGCTTAAAGGGTATAACAGCCGGGAAATTCACGTCAAGGGGCGGGGGAGTTATTTTCCGGTAAGCGCAGTTCTTAGAGAGGGTTCGTTGTCCAGGCTGGTAACTGCAATAATCTGGTCTTCGGCTTCAATCAATGTTTCGGCCCCGGGAACCAGGGGCGTCCTGTCCCGGCGAATTATAAGTGCCAGGATTACCCCTTCGGGCAATGGCAGTTCGGCCACGCTGCGGCCGACGGTTTGCGCCGATGAGGGAACGGTAATATCCACGACTTCGTAATCCTTTTCCAATCCTTTTAACAGGTGCATTACCGGAGGAGATGGCAATTCGTGCTTGATGTGCTCGAGTATGATATTGGTGCTGTTGATGGTTACGTCGATACCCAGCTTCTTGAAAAGCTGCTCGTTTCTTTCATCCAGAAGGCGGGCTATGGTGCGTGGAATATTGAAATGGTGCCTGGCTATCTGGCAGGCTACCAGGTTGTCTTCATCCTCACCGGTAAGCGAGATAAAGATATCAGCCCGGCGGGCTCCGGCGCTTTCAAGCATTTTGCCTTCGCAGCCATCGCCGACCAGAGCTACACTTCCCAGTTCGGCGTTAATCCTTTCGACAAGCTCCGGATCTTTCTCTATTACCAGCACCTCGTAGGACTGGCTGATCAGAGATTTAGCCAGGTTGTGACCGAGGCGCCCGCCGCCGACAATTATAATATACATTCGCTTTGCCTAACCGGTTAGTTCCTCTTTTATCATCTGGGCAACAATGGTGGTGGAACTGATGGTTTCCAGGCCTAGCTCGCTGTAAAGGTCCCGCCTTAACGGGTCATAAATACGGCAAACCACCCTGGGCACGTTGAAAATGTGGCGGGCAACCTGGGCCGCCATAATATTGCGGTTGTCACCCTGGGTTGCCGTTATAAAGGCATCAGCCGTTTCAATGCCGGCCCTCCTGAGTACCGCTTCATCCATACCGCTGCCCAGCAGGGCTGTTCCACCGAAATCCTGCTGAAGGCGGCGGAAACTTTCAGCTTTTACATCCAGTATGGTTACCTGGTGTCCATCCCGGTACAGCAGTTCCGCCAGGCGGGCTCCAACGCGGCTGCAGCCCATAATTATTACCTTCATGCTTCGGGGTGTTCCTCTTGAGGGTGGTGATACAGCAGTACCGGGCATGGAGCGTTTTTAAGTATGTAAGGCACCACGTCACCCAGACAAAATTCCCCGTAGTGCTTCTTGTAAGGCACGCCGATAAGAATCAGGTCTACTTTTTTAGAAATGGCTTCCTCGATGACCGCCGGGCCGACTTCCCTGGCCTGCAAAATATCCGAGTCAACATCGTAACCTTTGTGTTCGGCCTCACTGGTTACCTGTTCCAGCAGGTCTTCAGCCCTGTCCACGGCTGTACTTATTTCGGCATCCAGCGGTAAGGAACGGTCTACCGGTATAACATGCACCGCGAAAATTTCGGCCTGTTTTTTATTACGGCTCAAGCTGCAGGCAAGTTCCATGGCAGCTTCATCAGCCCTGGTACCGGCAACCGGTACCAGTATTCGGTTAAATTCCATAGCGTTTGAAGTCACAAGGGCTTATTATAGACATCCCCAATCAAGTTTACAACCCTGGATACAGGCGGTCAACCACATTCAATACTTTTTACTTGCTTTGAGGCTCCTTTTTGAGTTAAAGTCAACTAATGCCAAAAGTAAAAAGTATGTTTATTTGCCAGGAATGCGGGCGCCAAAGCCCGAGCTGGCTGGGAAAATGCCCGGGGTGTGAAGCCTGGAACAGTTTCCTTGAGAAACCGGTCAGCAGGCAGCAGCCGGCTGTAAAAACAGCATCCATCCTGCCGCCCCCGCAAATGCTTTCGTCGATTAAAACCGGCGAAGAAAAACGGCTTCCGACCGGCATCGGAGAACTCAACCGTGTACTGGGCGGAGGCATCGTGCCGGGTTCGCTGGCGCTGATAGGCGGTGAGCCGGGGATCGGTAAATCCACTCTGCTCCTGCAGGCAGCCGCCAATCTGGCCGCTTCAGGATGCAGGGTGGTCTATATAAGCGGTGAAGAAACCGCCAACCAGGTGAGCCTGAGGGCCCGTCGGCTGGGTATAAGCGGGCTAAACCTGTACCTGGGATCCGAAACCGACCTGGAGGTTATCCTCGAACAAGCCGAATCGCTCCAGCCGCAAATGCTGGTGGTCGATTCCATCCAGTCAGTTTATACTCCCGAAGCCGAAACCCTGCCCGGCAGCCTTAACCAGCTGAGGCTGTCCACTCAGAAACTGATGAACTGGGCAAAAACCGGCAACTGTCCCGTTTTCATTACCGGGCATGTTACCAAGGATGGGACTATCGCCGGACCCCGTGTCCTGGAACACATGGTGGACGTGGTGCTGTACCTGGAAGGTGAACCCTTCCAGGCTTACCGTATTTTACGCTCGGTTAAAAACAGGTATGGGTCGACCAATGAAGTCGGTATTTTTGAAATGCAGTCGGAAGGCATGCTGGAAGTCAGCAATCCTTCCGAAATCTTTCTTTCCGAACGGCTGGCCGGTACGGTGGGTTCGGCCGTAGTGCCTACTATGGAGGGCAGCCGCCCCCTGCTGGTAGAGATTCAAGCCCTTACCAGCCCTTCCGTCTTCGGACAGCCTCGCCGGGTAGCCAACGGCATTGATTTCGGCCGCCTGCTGATGCTTACCGCGGTTCTCAGCCGCCGGTGCGGCTTCAAACTCGGCAAGGAAGACGTTATTGCCAATGCCACCGGCGGCATGCGCATTTACGAGCCGGCGGCCGATCTTGCCATTGCCCTAGCCATAGCTTCTTCTTACAAGGATTATCCACTGCACCCTGAGCTGACAGCGGTCGGCGAGGTAGGGCTGTCCGGAGAACTTCGAGCGGTCAGCCGGCTGGACAGGAGAATCTCGGAAGCTGAGCGGCTGGGATTCAAGTACTGCATAGTCCCGGAACGGGGTCTGAAAAATACCCGCAATGCTCAAATCAAGCTGCTGGCGGCTTCGACCTTGAAGGAAGCCATCCGGCTGGGATTGAAGCAGGGGAGCCCGGGCAGTGTTTAACGGTGAAAAGGTTTCCGCCGTTGTGCTGGGAGCCGGTTCAAGCCGGAGAATGGCAGGCGCCGACAAGATGTTTTCAGTTCTTGCCGGCAAGCCCTTGCTTTACTGGTCCATCCTGGCATTCGAACAGCACCCCCTGGTAGACGAAATAGTGCTGGTTTTAAACCCGGCCAATCACGCGCGGGGCACCCGGCTGGTTAAACGCGCCGGTTTTAGTAAAACCTTGGCTATAGTCACCGGGGGCGCCAGGCGCCAGGATTCGGTAATACGCGGGCTGGACAATGTTACCGGAAGCTGGGTGCTGGTCCATGACGGCGCCAGGCCCCTGGTTGACAAGAACGTCATTACCACTACCCTGCAGGCTGTGTTGACGACCGGCGCTGCGATTCCGGTGGTGCCGGTTACCGACACCATAAAGACCGCGGCGCAGGATTTTATCCAGAATACGCTGCCGAGGCAAGAACTGTATGCCGCCCAGACACCCCAGGCTTTCCGGGCGGCAAAGCTTGCCGAAGCTTACCGGCGGGTAGAAATCGAGGTTACGGACGACGCCCAGGCGATAGAACTGACCGGGGGCAGGGTTAGCCTCGCTCCCGGTTCGTATGATAATATTAAGGTTACCACTCCAGGCGACCTCAAACTGGCCGGAATACTGCTCAAACAGCGAGGGGGTGAACAATGAGAACAGGAATAGGTTATGACTGCCATCGTCTGGCACCCGAACGCAAACTTGTTCTGGGTGGAGTACACGTACCCTTCGATAAAGGCCTGATAGGCTGGAGCGATGCCGATGCATTGACCCATGCCATTATCGATTCCCTGCTGGGAGCCGCCGCCTTGGGCGACATTGGCACCTACTTTCCACCCGGCGACCCGGCTTACAAGGACATTTCCAGCCTCAAGCTTCTGGAAGAAGTGGTAATAATGCTCAAAGACAAGGGGTACCGGGTTGTTAACGTGGATTCTACCGTCATTGCCGAACAGCCCAGGCTGCGCGAATACATCGACCAGATGCGTACCCGGCTTGCCGGCGTGCTCAACGTAGAAACACAACAGGTAAGCGTAAAAGCCGGTACCGCCAACCTGCTGGGTTTTGTCGGCCGGGAAGAAGGTATGGCCGTCCTGGCGGTATCCACCATCACCGGCGAATAGAACATGAAAATATACTCTACTCTTACTCGAACCAAAGAAGAGTTCAGACCCTTGAAAGAGGGAGAGGTCAGCATGTATGTCTGCGGGGTTACGCCCTACATGGATGCCCACCTCGGCCATGCCATGAGCTATATTACCTTCGACGTCATCCGCCGCTACCTCGAATATAAGGGCTACCGGGTGAAATACATTCAAAACGTAACCGATATCGACGACAAGATTATCGACCGGGCTTTAAGCCAGAAAATACCCGTCCGCGAACTGGCCGACAAGTTCTTTACCAGCTTTACCGAGGATATGGCCCACCTGAATATCCGCCCGGCGGATGCCTTTCCCCGGGCCACTCTCGAAATCCCCAAAATGATAGAGATGATAACCAGCCTTATCCAAAAAGGCTATGCCTATGCCGCCAAGAGCGGCAGCGTTTATTTCAGGGTGCGTTCCATGCCGGACTACGGCAAACTCTCCGGGCGCAACCTGGAAGATATGATGGCCGGCGCCCGCATAGAACCGGGCGATGAAAAAGAACATCCCATGGATTTCGTAATGTGGAAAGCCGCCAAACCGGGCGAGCCTTCCTGGCCCAGTCCGTGGGGCGATGGGCGTCCCGGCTGGCACATGGAATGCAGCGCCATGGCGCTCAATTACCTGGGGGAAAGCGTAGACATTCACGGCGGCGGACAGGACCTGATATTTCCGCATCATGAAAACGAGATCGCCCAGTCTGAATGCGCCACCGGTGCAAAACCCTTCGTGCGCTACTGGCTGCATAACGGCCTTTTAAAGCTGGGCGAAGAGAAAATGAGCAAGTCCCTCGGCAACCTGGTTACCATCAAGGATGCCTTGAAAACCTATTCATCCGATGCCATTCGCCTGTTTGTCATAAGCTCCTATTACCGAAATCCTTTGACCTACTCCCTGGAAGCCCTGGAGGCATCCCAGAAAGGGGCCGAAAGGCTGTCCAAGGCCGCTCACGTGGAAAGTAACAGCCAGGTGCCGCTTGAACTGGATTTACAGGCGGTAGAATGCCTGTTCGACCAGGCGATGGATGATGATTTCGATACGCCGAAGGCCATAGCAACACTGTTTGACCTGGCGCGCCAGATAAACTCCGGCAGAGACTCGGGCTTCGATATCCGCCAGGCCCAGCAGCTGCTTATAAAATTAAGCAATGTCCTGGGTTTGACCCTGGCAGAACCGGAAGCAGGTTCAGCCGAAGCCGGGCCGTTTATCGACCTTCTGCTGGATATTCGAAAACGCCTGCGCCAGGAGAAGCAGTACAACCTGGCCGATGAAATAAGGAACCGACTGGCTTCGATGGGGGTTGTCATCGAGGACAAACCCGAAGGAGCAAGCTGGTACCTCAGGCGTTAGTTCTTCGAGTTGCCATAACAGGGCAGTTTTTGATAAAGTAAGTAACCGCTTTTTGTTGCACGGGGCCGTAGTTCACTTGGGAGAACGTTTGACTGGCAGTCAAAAGGTAGCGGGTTCGAATCCCGCCGGCTCCACCAACTTCTAAATCCAAAAAGTCCCGGATCTACTGTACATTCACCAGCTTTTTCCGTATTAACGTCCTCCTCTTATCATTTATCCTTCCCTTTCTGCTGTTAGCCAACCCGATATACCCGGTTTAAGTACGTACCACTTGCAATAATTCGATATAGCAGTAGAGCATGCGAAGCGCCTATTTGACTATGACGTAACGTCATGGTTTATGATAGTTAGCGTTATGAACTATACCGTCAAAGACCTTTCCAGATTTGCCGGGGTAAGTGTCAGGACGCTGCATTATTATGATGAAAAAGGCCTGCTGAAACCGGCCTCTTATGACCCCAACGGGTACCGCCGGTATGGCGAAGAACAGTTGATCGAGCTGCAGCAGATAATGTTCAACAAAGAGCTGGGCTTCAGCCTCGAAGAAATCGGTCAAATCATCTCAAGTCCTGATTTCGATGTACTCCAGGCGTTGAAATCGCACCGGCGCCTGTTGGAAAAAAAGGCAGAACGCCTGCACGAACTGGTGAATACGGTTGATAAAACCATCCAGTACTTCGAAGGAGAAATAAGCATGGACATCAAGGATTACTACCGGGGTTTCAGCGATGAACAGATCGAGAAGTACCGCACAGAAGCGCGCCGGCGCTGGGGAGAAGAAACGATAAGAGAGAGCGAGGCCAGGGTGCTCAGGATGGGCAAGGCTAAATTCGATGCAGTGCAGGCTGAAGGCGGGGCCATTTTCCAGTCGGTTGCTGACAACATTCCCAGAGGTCACGACAGCCCCGAAGTGCAGGAGCTGATAGATAAATGGCGAAACTGGCTGGAAAACTTCCACCACTACTCGGAAGATGCCGTGCTCGGGCTGGGGCAGGCCTACAGCCAGCATCCGGATTTTGCCGCCTTCTTCCGTAATATTCACCCGGACCTGCCGGAATTTTTTACCCGGGCCGTTACTTGTTACGCGGAACAGAATAAACGAATTGGCTAATCCAGCCCGTTTTCCAGTTCTTCCAGGCGGGCATCGGTCAGGCCGAAATGATGGGCGATTTCATGGCGTACGACTCTTGTAACCTCCCGGACAATCTTATGGGGGTCATGGCGGCATTTACGCTCGATGGTGTTTTGAAAGACGGTTATCTTGTCCGGCGGCACCATGCCGTAATAATGCCCCCTCTCGGTGAGGGGTATGCCTTCATAAAGGCCCAGCAGCATTTCCCCGGGCTTCATCCCCAGAGAGCTCAACTGGGAGCGGCTGGGCTGGTCTTCCACGCACACGTCCAGGTTGTCCACTATCTGGACAAACTCAGCCGGCAATCGTTCCAGCGCTTCTTCTACCAGTTCTTCGAAGCTCTCCCTCTCCATTTCAACCAACTCACCTTTCGGCTGCCTGTTTACCTCTACTATTATACAGCCCGGCAGACTATGTTTATTGCCGGTCACCTTTTTTATCCGGATTTTGAGAGCTGCCCAGCACCTGATTGACCTTCTCCAGCAGTTGCTCCCGGCCGAAGGGTTTGGCGATAAAGGGCAGGTTATGTTCT
>ENA-OSEO01000787-OSEO01000787.1-sediment-metagenome-genome-assembly--contig:-NODE-787-length-71802-cov-8.827285_pt1 | contig 71802 bp, 61 predicted proteins | sample MGYA00237883_ERZ534232 | MGnify/ENA metagenome assembly ERZ534232
GGCCACTCAGGCCATTGATCCGGATTATGTTAAAGACCGATCCCTCAACATGCAGGAGGGCGTGGTGGGCTACGTGGCCGCGCACAACCAGTCCCTCATCATCCGGGATGCGCTCAGGGAGCCTTTGTTCAAGGAGAAAGAAATGGCCAGGAAACTGGGCCTCGTTTCCATGGTCAGCGTTCCCATGGCCGTCAAGGAGGGCAAGGTGATCGGCGTCCTCAACTGTTTCACGGCCCTGCCCCATGACTTTTCGGAAACAGAGGTCAATTTGATCAAGACCGTGACCAATCAGGCGGCCGTGGCCATCTTCAACACGGAATTGATGGTGAAGACCAAAGTGATCCAGGAGGAGCTGGAGACCCGGAAGCTCGTGGAACGGGCCAAGGAGGTTCTGATGAGGCGCCGCTCCATGACCGTGGAACAGGCCTATCGCTGGATCCAGAAACGGAGCATGGATTCCCGGAAATCCATGCGGCACGTGGCAGAGGCGATCCTCCTTTCCGACGAAATCTGAACCCCTTCTGACGCGCAACGGCCCATGCCGCCTTGAAAATATCCCTTGACATCCTCCGTCGGATCTGATTAAAAAATTTGATTTAATTTCAGCGCTGATGAAGCCTTCGCACAAAGACGTGCAAGGGCTTGAGGATTCGATAGACAAAGGTGTCTGTGCCTCATCAGAGGTAGACGCTTTTTTTTTACCATCGCTCAGGAGGAGACCCATGAATCTACAAAGAGCCAATGCAGATGAAGCCGTACAAACCAGCAACCGTTCCAGGGATGTGGCCCCGCAATCCGGCATTTGCAGCCGGTGCGTGGACGGGTGCCGCGGCGGCTGCGACATGTTTCACGCCACCTTTCGGGGCAGAGAGCTCCTCTACCCGCAGCCTTTCGGAAGCATCACGGCCGGCGCGGACAAGGACTATCCCGTCGATTACTCACACCTCAACATCATGGGTTATGCCCTGGGTGCCAAAGGGGTAGAATCGGACCCGGACAAAGCCACGTTTCCGGCGGTCAACACGGAGACATCCTTCGGTGTCACGAACAAGGTAAAAATGAAGGTGCCCATCTTTACGGGCGCTCTCGGGAGCACGGATATCGCCCGGAAGAACTGGGAGCACTTTGCTGTGGGCGCTGCCATCAGCGGAATCAGCCTTGTTTGCGGAGAGAATGTCTGCGGCATCGATCCAGGGCTGGAGTTCGGGGCTGACGGCAAGGTGAAAAAATCACCCGAAATGGATCGCCGGGTCAGGGAGTACCGTCGATACCACGAAGGCTACGGAGACATCCTGGTGCAGATGAACGTGGAAGACACCCGCATGGGCGTCGCCGAGTATGTGGTAAGCCGGCTCGGCGTGGAGACCGTTGAGCTGAAGTGGGGGCAGGGCGCCAAATGTATCGGCGGAGAGATCAAGGTGAATTCCCTCGACCGTGCCATTGAGCTGAAAAAACGAGGCTACATCGTCACCCCGGATCCGGAAGTCCCTGCTTTTCAGGCCGCCTTCAAAGCCGGGCCCCTGAAGCAGTTCGAGCGCCATTCCCGCCTCGGGTTCATTGACCAGGAAGGCTTCATGAAGGAGGTGAAGAGAATCAGGGATCTCGGTGCCAAAAGAGTGACGCTGAAAACAGGCGCCTATCCCATGAGAGAACTGGCCATGGCCATCCGCTGGTCGAGTGATGCCAAGATCGATTTTCTTACCATCGACGGCGCTCCGGGCGGTACAGGCATGAGCCCCTGGAGAATGATGAACGAATGGGGAATTCCGTCCATCTACCTGCACTCCATGGCCTACGAGCTCTGCCATCGATTGGCGAGCAGGGGAAAGTGGGTCCCCGACATCGCCTTTGCCGGCGGCTTCTCCTCGGAAGACCATGTCTTCAAGGCCCTCGCCCTCGGCGCGCCTTACTGCAAAGCCGTTTGCATGGGCCGCGCTCTCATGATCCCGGGCATGGTGGGAAAAAACACGGAAAAGTGGCTGCGGGGAGAGGACAAAGGGCTTCCCACGTCCGTTTCACGGTACGGCTCGACCAAAGAGGAAATCTTCATGAACTACGAGGTGCTGAAAGAAAAATACGGTGCCGATGTGGACAAAATGCCTCTCGGCGCCATCGGTATCTTCAGCGCCGTGGACAAGATCAAAGTGGGGCTTCAGCAACTGATGGCCGGCTCCCGGAATTGGGAAATTCCCTATATCGGCAGGCGGGACCTTTTCTCCCTCACCGAGGAGTGCGCCAAAGTCACGGGAATCCCCTATGTCATGGAAGCATACCGCGACGAAGCACTCGGCATCATCGACGCATGAAATCCGCTTCGCGGATTTCATGCTAGGACGCGGAGGTTGGTACGGCATTATCCGCCCGCCGGTTGCCGCCTGCGCTATGGCCTTGGCATGGAGCGGCAATAGGCGTATAAGAAGGTGGGGGAGTGACACCGGATAGGAACCCCGAAGGGGCGCTGTATGAAATCTGCCCCGGCAGATTTCATTGGGTTGCGGCCCCGGAGGGCCGCATTGGGAGTGTCGGGTGGCTGTAAAAAAGATCGACTTGTCTGCCGAGATTTATACCCGTTTCAAGGCTTTCTATGAACTGATGGCCGTCAAGATTCGGGATATCCTGCTCGTGGCAAGTCCCTATGACGCCTTCATCCTGGAAGAGGACGGCAGTCTCGCATCAAGAATCATCAACGAGTACAGCGGGCTGAATCTGAGCCAGCCGCCCCGGGTGACCCGAACCTCCTCCGCCTACGCCGCCCTGGAGCACCTGAACGAAAAGAAATTCGACATGGTCATGACCATGCCCCACCTCGATGACATGGATGCCTTTTCCCTCGGCCGTGAGATAAAGAGAATCAAGCCCGAGCTTCCCGTTATCCTCCTTGCCCACACCATCCGGAGCATCTCTCCCGTCATGGAGGGCAAGGATGTGACGGGGATCGACAAGATCTTTGTCTGGTCAGGGAACTCCGATCTGCTTCTGGCCCTTGTGAAAAACGCTGAAGACCGGCTCAATGTCGAGTTTGACACGGCCCGGGCAAAGGTCCGGGTCCTCATCCTGATCGAAGACAACCCCCTGTACTATTCCTCCTTCCTGCCCCTCATTTACAAGGAAGTGGTGAAACAAACGCAGGCGGTCCTGGAGGTGGGACTCAACGAGGAACACCGGCTGGTCACCATGCGGGCAAGACCCAAGATCCTCCACGCCGAGACCTATGAAGAGGCCCTGGCTTTCTACGACCGGTTCCGATCTTACCTCATGGGTGTCATTGCGGATACGCGAATCCCGAAGAACCGCAGACTGGAAGAGGACGCAGGATTCGCATTTCTCTCCAAGGTTCGGGAAGAGATCCCCGACCTTCCTCTTCTCCTCATGAGCTCCGAACCCTCGAACAGGGTCAAGGCGGAGCGTGTTCCCGCGGTTTTTCTCGACAAGAATTCGCCGAACCTCCTTGCAGAGCTTCACGATTTTTTCATGAACCACCTGGGGTTCGGGGATTTTGTTTTCCGTATGCCCGACGGCACGGAAATCGCCCGGGCCTCCAACCTTCGCGAACTCGAGGAAAAGGTCGCCCACATCCCGGAAGAGTGCCTTTGGTATCACGGGACGCGCAATCACTTCTCACGGTGGCTTATGGCTCGCTCCGAAGTGACCTTGGCCTCCACCTTTCGCGAAGTCACGGCCTCCGATTTCGACAGCGCCGACGAGGCGCGGCAGTTCATCGTCTCAAACATCCACACCCTTCGGAAATGGCGGCAGAAAGGGGTCGTGGCCCAATTCAAAGCGTCCCATTTCGATCCGGATGTCAATGATTTCGTCAAGATCGGCCAGGGATCTCTCGGCGGCAAAGCCAGGGGTCTTGCCTTCATGTCCGCCATGCTCCACGAAAAGCCGAAGATCCTCGAAAGCTATCCGGAGGTCGACATCGAGATCCCGAGAACCCTGGTGATCTGCACCGACGGATTCGAGTCTTTTGTGGCCCAGAATCATCTGGAGCATTTTGCCAAGGAGGGCTTTACGGACGAGCAGGTAGCGGAAGGGTTTCTGAAAGCGGACATGCCCTCCTGGATCACCACGGAACTTCAAGCCTACCTGAGCTATGCCAATTATCCCCTGTCGGTCAGGTCGTCGAGCCTGCTCGAAGACGCCCAGTTTCAGCCCTATGCCGGACTTTACAAGACCTACATGATTCCCAACAACGACCCCGATCCGGCCCTCCGCCTGGATCAACTTCTCACCGCGATCAAGCTCGTCTATGCTTCGACCTACTACGAAGGGCCCAAAGCCTTCTCGAGGAGCATTGCGAATCAACCCCAGTTGGAGTCCATGGCCGTCATCATCCAGCTCCTGACGGGCAGAGATTACGGCGATTTCTATTACCCGGCCATCTCCGGCGTGGCCCAATCGTACAATTTTTACCCGGTGAAGCCCATGAAAGCGGAAGAGGGAATCGCCCACATCGCCGTCGGACTCGGCAAAACCGTGGTGGAAGGGGAACGGGCCCTTCGTTTTTGCCCGAAATACCCTAACATGCTACCCCAATTTTCCGCCGTGGATGACATCCTGTCCAACGCTCAACGTTTCTTCTATGCTCTCAGGATCAGGGAATGCGGTCCTTCCCTCAATTTCGGAGAATACTGCAACCTCGAGAGGAGAGCGCTGGACGAGGCGGAGGCGGAGTTGCCCGTCAGGATGCTCGCCAGCACCTATGTTCCCGACGAACACAGAATCCGGGACACCTCATCGGTGCCCGGTTACAAAATTCTCACCTTTGCGCCCATTCTCAAGTACGGCCAGTTTCCGTTGCCTCAGATCCTGACCGACTTCCTGGATCTGGGACGCAAGGGCATGGGATGCGCGGTGGAGATCGAGTTCTCCTTAAACTTGAACGGCGGAACGGAAAAGAAGGGAGAGTTCAACTTCCTTCAGATCCGGCCCATGGTGGCGGATGATCAGCGATTCGAGGTGGAGATCTCCCCGGATGACAGAGATCGAGCGTTCTGCCTTTCCTCACAAGCCCTGGGCAACGGCAAGAACAACGATATCTCCGACATCGTCTACGTCAAGCCCCGGGATTTCAAGCCTGAATCAACGGTCGAGATGGCACAGGAGATCGATCGGTTGAACGGCATGCTCGTCAAGGAAGAGCGGCCTTACCTGCTCGTGGGACCGGGTCGGTGGGGGTCCGCGGACCGATGGCTGGGCATCCCCGTCCAATGGAAGCATATCTCCGGCGTGAGGGCCATGGTCGAGATCAGGAACCAGGTGATCAAGGCGGATCCCTCGCAGGGGTCGCATTTCTTCCAGAACATCACCTCTCTGGGCATCCACTATCTCACCGTGACCGAGGATTCCGGATCCGGGGATCATTTTGACTGGCCGTGGATCGAGGGCTTGCCTTCCGTGACAGAGACGACTTTTTTGCGACACGTCCGGCTCGAGAAACCGTTTCTTCTCAAAATCGACGGACGGAGCAGTGAAGGAGTCATGATTTCAAACTGACCTGAAGGATGGGGATGTGGATTTTTCTTTCAGCGAGATAACCATAATTTAACCCATAGGAGGAGACACATGTCGGATATTTTGAAACTGGTGAAATCAAGAGACCCGGGAGAAAAGGAGTTCCACCAGGCGGTTTACGAAGTCATGGAAACGGTCAAGCCGGTCCTGGATCGAAATCCCCAGTACCGTGAATCCGGGGTCATCGAGAGGCTTGTTGAGCCCGAGCGAGTGATCATGTTCCAGGTTCCCTGGATGGATGACCAGGGCCAAGTCCATGTCAACCGGGGCTTCAGAATTCAGATGAACAGTGCCATCGGCCCCTACAAGGGAGGAATGAGGTTTCACCCTTCCGTCAATCTCAGCATCCTCAAATTCCTGGCTTTCGAACAGGTGTTCAAGAACGCCCTGACCACCCTGGCCATGGGGGGAGGGAAAGGCGGTTCCGACTTCGACCCCAAAGGCAAGTCGGACAATGAAGTCATGCGCTTCTGCCAGGCCTTCATGATGGAGCTCTACCGCCACATCGGTCCGAATACCGATGTTCCTGCCGGCGACATCGGCGTCGGCGCACGGGAGATCGGGTATCTTTTCGGCATGTACCGAAAGCTCGCCAACGAGTTCACGGGCGTGCTGACCGGCAAGAGCCTCGGTTGGGGCGGGAGCCTGATCCGGCCTGAAGCGACGGGCTACGGCTGCGTCTACTTCGCCTCCGAGATGCTGGCCGCGCAAAACAAAACGTTCGAAGGCAAGGTGTGCCTGGTTTCAGGGGCCGGCAACGTGGCCCAGTACACGGTGGAAAAGCTGATCGATCTTGGGGCCAAAGTGGTCACCCTCTCCGATTCCTCCGGATTCATTTACGATGAAGAGGGGATCGACCGGAAAAAACTCGATTTCGTCAAGTTTCTCAAAAACGTGAGGCGGGGCAGGATCAAGGAATACGTGGACAAGTATTCTCAGTCCGTATACACCGAGGCCGACTCCACACTGGATTACAATCCCCTTTGGGGCCTCAAGGCGGATTGTGCGTTTCCTTGTGCCACCCAGAACGAAATCAACGGAAAAGACGCCCAAAATCTGACCAGGAACGGCGTCGCCCTGGTGGCCGAAGGCGCCAATATGCCTTCCACGCCCGAAGCCATCGATGTCTTCCTGGACAAGAAAGTCCTCTACGCCCCGGGCAAGGCGTCCAACGCCGGGGGTGTGGCGGTCTCGGGGCTTGAGATGGCGCAGAACAGCATGCGCCTGAGCTGGCCCAAGGAGGAGGTGGACGGCCGCCTTCGCCTCATCATGAAGAGCATTCACAAGACGTGCCTGGATGCTGCGGAAGAATACGGCATGCCGGGAAACTACCTGGCCGGGGCCAATATTGCCGGCTTTGTCAAGGTCGTGAATGCCATGCTGGATCAGGGCCTGGTGTAGAACAGCGTCTCAGTGATCCCTTGCGGAGTCAACTTCCTTTCACCCCCTCCTTGGCTCCACCGTGAAGGGGGAGGAAATTATTTGCTGCCACGCAACATTCCCCTCCCCTGGCGCCCGTCCTCCGTAGCACATCTACTGCGGAGGATGGAGGAGGGGCTGGGGGGGGAGGACGGCCGGAGCCGGCCGCCTATCGAACCACAGGAACAAAGGAGGTGCATCATGTCGATCAACTGGGGTCCCCATTTTATCGTGCCGTCACAAGCGGCCAAGGAGTTTTCAGGAATCGTCGTGCTCCGGGAGAACTTTGACGAAACGCTGCTCCGCGAGGAATTGAAAAACCTTCGCCTCGACGGGGCCGTGGTCCGGGTGATCAACCCCTGGTATTACCGGAGGAGAGGCGAGGATACGTGGATCAAAATCGGGGAATCCGACCGGAGAGAGGACAATTTCCCGGTCCGCTGGGACACGTCCCGCCTGCCTGATGGAACGTATGAAGTGCTGGGCCTGATGCACGTGGTCGTCAAGAGGGATGATCAGGAAAGCATGATTGCCAGGCAGAACATCGTGGAAGTGACGCTCAAGAACTGACCACGCTGTTGCGCCGGAGGGGGTTCACCACAGAGGCAATCCGTGTCTTCTCCCCTTTTCTCATGGGCCCGCGATGACCTCCAGGATCTCCTGCCTTGCCTTGTCGAGCATGGGGGTATCGTAAATTTTCTGGCCGCTCGCGTCTCTGACGTAGAACACGCCGGTCATCTTTTCCTTGTCGCTGTTGACCCTGGCAAATCGAATATCCAGGCCTAACATGTGGATTGCTTTGGCCAGGTCATAGAGAAGCCCGGTCCTGATCCCTCCCTTGATCTCGATGAGGGTAAAGAAGTCCGAGGCTTCATTGTCGATTTGTACTTTTTTCACCTGCGAGGCGAAGCCTATCCTGGGAATCAGATTCATCCGCGCCTTTCGGTTGATTAATTCGTCCAGAGGAAGCCGTCCTTCGATGGCCAGGAGCGCATCCTCAAAAATCTTTTCCCACATTTCTTTCTCACGAAAGGGATCAAGGGGATTGGTGACCTCGTAGGTGTCCAGGGCAAGGCCGTCTTTCAAGGTGAAGATATTCCCTGAAAGCACGCTGATGTTGTGAAGGGTGAACACGCCCACCATTTTGCTGAAGAGGCCCGGTTTGTCATAGGTACAAAGGAGTACTCTCGTCACCGGTGCATCTTTCAGCTTCTGGAGCGTCCATCGGAGCCTCGCATCCCCCATGGCCAGGGCGAGGCGGAAGTGCTCCACCATGTCTTCCGGAGGAATGTTGAGGAAATATCGGGTGGAAACCTGATCCATGAGGGAAAGGATTTCCCTGGCCGGGAAATCGACCTTGAGATTCTTCACCAGGGCTCTCCTGTTCTCCTCCACCCTCTTGGTTGCATCCGGTGATGCAAGGGTCCCTCTTTCCAGGATGCGCCTCACTTTGAAGAAGAGCTCAATGAGGAGCATGATCTTCCAGTCGCTCCCCGCCATGGGTCCTGTGGCCAGGCTGTCGACGACGGTGAGAAGGAAGAGCAGTTTCAGCCTTTCGAGCGTGCCCACGGTCTGGGCGATCTGGACCGCGGTCTTCTCGTCGTTGAGATCCCGCCTTTGGGATGTGTTCGCCAAGAGCAGGTGATGCCTGACCAGGAAGGGGATGACCTTGAGGCCCTCTCCTTTGACTTCCAATCGCTTCAACAGGCGGGGAATGAGCTCAGCTCCCTTCTTGGAATGATCACCCCGGTAGCCCTTTCCGATATCGTGGACCAGCCCCACCAGGAACAGCCAGTCCGGATGCTCCAGTTCATCGAAGACCTGCTGAAACAAGGGCCGGCGATTCTTGTAAAACCCCTGGGAGATATCATAGGCCACTTCCAGCGTTTTCAGGGCGTGGAGATCCACGGTTTCCGAGTGATAATAGCTGAACTGGGCAAGGTTCCTTATCTTCCTGAACTCGGGAATGAAGAGGGTAATCAGGCCGATTTCCAAGGCTAATCTCAGGAGCTTCGGGTTCTTCGGCCTGAGAAGCAGATCGACAAAGATGCGCTTTGCTCCGGGAATTTCCAGAAGCGCCTTACCGCTTTCGGCGATTTCCTTGCTCGCTTCCCAGATGAATCCGGAACCCAGGAAAAGACCTCTCTCGTTAGCCTCCTGAAAGCCCCGGAGAATGAGGATGGGGTTCTGAAAGAGCTGCCCTTCCTCCCTGAGCACGAGGTTTCCCCTCATGACCTGAAATTGAGGCGGGAGACGGTCGGGAGTCGGTTCCACAGGTTGAGGAACCATGATGTCCATGGCCTTGATGTGGAACTCTTCGCTTCCAAACCGGATTCTGTTGAGATGGAGGTGAATGTGGCGCATGAACCTTTCAGGTCCCGTATTGTAAACGCTGTCATCGTAACCCAGGCTTCCGGCTATCTGGTCCTGGTAGGACAGGAGCAGTCGATCCTCTCTGCGGCCTCCTGCCAGCAGGTGAAGGTGGTTTCTCACCTTGAGGAGGAAGCTCTCCGAGTGATGGAGTTTGCCCAGGGAGAAGTGGGAAAAGACGGTAAACCGTTTAATATCCCTGAGACGCTTGCACCTGAAAAATATCTTGGCCGTCCACCTCATGAAATGGAGGTCTCTCAGCCCGCCCAACCCCTCCTTGATGTCCGGTTCTACAAAATATTCCTCGTTGGAAAATTTCTCCTCCCTTTTCTGCTGGTGGGTCAGGAACTGTTTGAGAATGGTATCCTTTTCTCGCTCGAGTTTGGACCAGAAAGCCGCTTCGAAAAGGCGATAGAAAGACCTGGATCCCATCAGAAACCTGGCATCCAGAACAGAGGTTAGAAATCGAAAGTCCGTCATAGCCAGACGGTTGCATTCCTGCACCGTCAGCACCGAATGGCCCACGTCCAGCCTGGCATCCCAGAGGGCGTAAAGAACCCTTGATAGGATCCCGCTCATTTCAGGCGAAAGCCTTCCCTGATGGATCACCAGAAGATCCACGTCGGAACCCAGGCAGATTTCCCTCCTGCCGTAACTGCCCAGGGCAATCAAGGCAATACGCTCCTCGAGGATCTCACCCGCTTTTTCTTTCAGGCCTTCAGCAAGGAAAAGAGACCGGATGAACCGGTCCATCAGGTCCGCGTATCTTCGGGTCGTCAGGAATCCGGAGCTCTGATTCAGCTCCTTCTCAATGATGGCGTTCTTTGATTCGAGAAATTCCTTGAGGATGGTGCGCGTAAATTCAGGCTGGCTAGATGGCGTCTTCGTCCTCTTCTCCTGTCCTTATGCGAACGGCCTTTTCCACAGGAAGGATGAATATTTTGCCGTCTCCGATCTGCCCGGTGTAGGCATTGGCCTTGATCGCCTCAAGCACCCTTGGGACCATATTGGTGGAGACGACCACCTCGATCTTGATTTTCGGGAGAAAGTCCACGACGTATTCCGCGCCACGGTAAATCTCCTTGTGTCCTTTCTGCCTGCCGAAACCCTTGACCTCCGTAATCGTCATTCCGCTCACGCCGAGCTGGAGGATCGCCTCTTTCACTTCGTCCAGTTTGAACGGCTTTATAATGGCTTCAATCTTCTTCATAATCTCCCTCTAAACAGACTGTGATGGATTCCGCCGGAAGCCCAGTGCAGGTCATTATGAACAGCCGGAGCCCAACAACCTATTCGTATTGAACATCGAAACTTGATGCATTCGTAAACGCTCATGGCCGACGTATTGGCCGCCCTCACGCATGAAAATGTAGGGTCGGCCACCGTGCCGACCTGGCAGGCGGGGTCGCCTGCCCTACGTCCTTTAGTAAAGGGGGGCAGGGGGGATTTTCACGGTAAAAAGTCCCCTCAAGGAAGAACCGCCCGAGTGTGGCACATGGTATTCACCCGGCCGGCTCTTGTCAATGCTTTTGTACCTTCCCAAATCCACCATCAACCTCTGAGTGCTACACCAAAACCAAGCGGTTTGGAGATTGCCCGGTTCACCAGCAAGCGTCAGATGTAAGGCTTGCGAAATCCCGAGGACCGAGGCGTACATACCCGTACGCCGCAGGGACGAGGGATGAGCGTAACGCAGCAGATGATGCTTGATGGTGAATCGGGGACCTTCCTCAAAGCATGGATCTGGACCACGCTTGATTGGGTCGTAGATTTCTTTCGTACCCATTCGCATCTCCCATCGTTGATCCACCTGGAGTGCAAATTTGTCTCTTGTCCTATTTTTTTCTACAAATTTGTAATTAAAGCGCCCGAGGCTTTTTCGCCTTGTTTTTTCTATGCCCCTGGAATCGCACCGTAATTTTTCAATTGGCCGATTCGGCACGCTTGTTGCCTTCCAAGAACCAAAAACCCCGAAAGGAAAATCAGACAATGAACGCAGGAGACACCACCTTTGTACTCATGTCCGCGGCCCTGGTGATGCTCATGACCCCGGGTCTGGCGCTGTTTTACGGCGGCATGGTTCGAGGCAAGAACGTACTGGGGACCATCATGCAGAGCTTCATCATTCTCGCACTCATCACCTTTGAGTGGGTGATGTGGGGCTATTCCATGTCCTTCGGACCGGACCACGGGGGCATCATCGGTGGTCTGGACTGGTTCGGCCTCAAAGGGGTCGGCATGGATCCCAGCCCGACCTACGGCACGACCATCCCGCACCTGGCCTTTATGGTCTTCCAGTGCATGTTCGCCGTGATCACCCCGGCTCTCATCACCGGCGCTTTCGCTGAGAGGATGAAGTTTACCGCCTTTCTTCTTTTTACGCTTTTATGGGCCACATTCGTCTACAACCCGCTCGCCCACTGGGTTTGGGGTTCCGGAGGGTGGATGGCGAAAATGGGCGCCATGGATTTTGCAGGAGGCACGGTGGTTCACATCAGTTCCGGTTTCTCTGCGCTGGCCGCTGCTTTCGTCGTCGGGAGAAGACTCGGGTTCGGGTCCACGGCCTACATCCCTCACAACCTGCCCATGACGATCACCGGAGCGGCGCTCTTGTGGTTCGGATGGTTCGGCTTTAACGCCGGCAGCGCCCTGGCAGCGAATGGCCTGGCCGCAAGCGCATTCGTGGTCACGCACATCGCTTCCTCCGTAGCCGCCCTTTCCTGGCTCCTCGTGGAATGGTTACACAAGCGAAAACCGACCACCCTGGGGGCTGCGAGCGGCGCGGTCGCCGGACTGGTGGCCATCACGCCCGCATCGGGTTTCGTCGGCCCTGTTTCGGCCGTCATCATCGGCGCCCTGGCAGGGATGATCTGCTACGGTGGCGTTTTGCTGAAGTCGAAACTCCGCTACGATGATTCCCTGGACGTGGTGGGAATTCACGGCCTCGGGGGAACCTGGGGAGCGTTGGCCACGGGCCTGTTCGCGAGCAAAGCCGTCAACGAAGCGGGACAAGACGGCCTCTTCTTCGGCAATCCGGGACAACTGGCCACCCAGGCCGTTTCCGTGATCGTGACCATGGCTTTTGCCTTTGTCATGACGCTCATCATTCTCAAATTCGTGGACGCCGTCATGGGCATCCGGGTCCACGAGGAGGATGAGGAAAGAGGCATGGATATCAGCCTCCACGACGAAAGAGGGTACACTTTCTAGTTCACCGTCTCATCAGTACCCTCGTTGATTTTGGCGATTGAGAATCGTGTAACCATTGAAAACTTGGCAATGGGTGAAATGCGAGGCGAGATCCTCGCATTTAAACTCGCCGTTGAAAAATTTTCTCATCCTCAGGACAACGGTGTACGATAGGCAAGAAAAAAATGAAAAGGAGTAACCGCCATGAAAAAGGTTGAAGCCATTATCAAACCCTTCAAGCTCGACGATGTCAAAGAAGGTCTCTCCAATCTGGGCGTGAAAGGTCTTACCGTATCGGAGGTCAAAGGATTCGGTCGTCAGAGAGGTCATCGGGAAGTCTACCGGGGGGCCGAGTACCAGGTGGACTTTGTCTCCAAGATCAAGATCGAAGTGGTCATGGAAGATGAACTGGTCCCGGAGGCCGTGAAAGTGATTCAGGAAAAGGCGAGAACCGGCCAGATCGGAGATGGAAAGATTTTCATTATTCCCGTTGAAGACGCTATTCGCATCAGAACCGGTGAGACGGGAAAAGACGCCATCTAGTTAAATCCATGACATCCGCTATCGAAGAGCTCAAAGGATCGAAGGCTGATTTGGAAACCCGCTTTTCCCGTGGTGAAATCCAGGAGACGTTCCAGGAAAGCCACGCGGAGATCATGGACCAGTATTTTCGCAGAAGCCTTCAGGAAAGCCGGGCCGGCCGCATGCTTTTCAGGGACAGGATGCCCTTCACCTTCGTGGCCGTCGGCGGTTACGGCCGGAAAGAACTCTGTCTGCGTTCCGACGTGGATGTCCTGTTCATCTTCAATTCCAAGATTCCCTCCCCTGCGAAAGACCTGGCGGAAGAGGTCCTCTATCCTCTGTGGGACATCGGCCTTGACCTCGGTCACGGTATCCGGGGAATCAAAGACTGCCTCGCTCTGGCGGGCGAAGACTTCGAAGTCCTTACCTCCATGATGGATGCCCGGTTCATCTGCGGTGATTCCCCCTTGTTTTTCTCCCTGGTGGAGCAACTCCGGGAAAAAACCCTCTCCAAAAAGGCGCGGGCCTTCGCCCAATGGCTTGCAGAGAGGGATAAGCTGCGAATGGCTTCCTTCGGCGATGCTTCCTGCCTCCTGGAGCCCAACATCAAGGAAGGCATCGGCGGGTTGAGGGACTACCACCATATTCTCTGGCTTGCCAAAGCCTTTTTTCATCTCAGGATCCCGAGGGACCTCGAATACCACGGCATTCTCTCTCACCGGGAGTACCGCGATCTTGAAAAGAGCGTGGGCTTCATCGGGCTGGTCCGCAACCACCTGCACCGCCTTTCGGAGAGAAAAAACGATCGACTCACCTTTGACCAGCAGGAAAAAATCGCCGGGGTCCTGGGTTTCCGGGACCAGGGAGATGTCCTGGCGGTCGAACGGTTTCTCGGGAAACTCCACGCAGACATGGCCTTGGTCAAATCGCTTCATCGCTCTTTCATTCTCACCCACATCCCCGGTGCAGGGAAAAGGACGGAAGCACGAAGCGAAATCAGCGTCGATTCAGCCACCACGTTCGTGAACGATCCCCTGGCCATGGCGGAGGTCTTTGTTGAAAGCTGCCGGTACCATCGCCCTCTTTCCCTGGATACCAAGAGGCTCATCCGGGAGTTCCTCTACCTCGTGGACGGCAAGTTCCGGAGGTCGGAGCGGGCGACCGGGGCCTTCCTTTTTGTCGTGAATCACCAAAACGCCTTTGAAGCCCTGGATCAAATGCTGGAGATCGGCTTTCTCAGCGCGCTGATCCCCGAGTTCGCGCTGATTCGGGATCGGGTTCAATACGACAACTATCATATCTATCCCGTAGGACGGCACGTGCTTCAGACGCTTTTTCACCTCAAGGCCTTGGGCAAGGAGCGGGATCTTCTCCTTTTAGCCATCCTCAACGACCTCTCCGACCCTGAACCGCTTCTCCTGGCAAGCCTTTTCCACGATATCGGAAAAATCGGGAAAGACCATGCACAAAAAGGGGTGCTCATGACTCGCGCCATCCTGAAACGGATGGGCTATGATAAGGCCAAGGCCGATGATGTCCTGTTCCTTGTGAAGCACCATCTCCTCCTCACAGAAACCGCAACCAGACGGGACCTGAATGACGAGAAGATCATCGTTCAGTGTGCGCGAACGGCAGGCAGTATCCAACGCCTGAAGATGCTCTACCTGCTCACCTGGGCCGACGGCAGGGCGACAGGCCCCAGGGCTTGGAACGACTGGATCGCCAACCTGGTGCTGGAGCTTTTTTTCAAGATCCTTCACACCCTGGAAAGGGGCGAACTCGCAAGCCCCGACGCATCCCGAAGGGTCAAACAGACCCTTCAGAAAGTTCGAGGCGAAATCGGAGACCGCATGACCCCCTCCGAACTGGAGCAGCATTTTGAGGCCATGTCTCCCCGCTATCTCCTGGAAAGAAAGCCGGGCGAGATCGCCGGCCATGTCCTCCGGTTCAAAACTCTTCGCGCAAGCTTCACGGATCATCCTGCCGCGACCTTCAGCTTCGAAACCCGGGAAGGGTTCCCGCAAGGCACCTATGAGGTGACCTTCCTGGGCAGAGACCGGCCGGGGCTCTTTGCAGACCTTGCCGGAGCCATGGCTCTTAACAACATCAACGTTCTCTCCGCCCACATTTACACCTGGAGGGATGGAACCGTGGTAGACATCTTCTCGGTCACCAGCCCCCTCGATCCTGTGCGCTCCCGTGAAATATGGGAAAAGGTGGAACGTGATCTGAAGAACACGTTTTCGGGCGCCCTTGACCTCGGCGAGCGTCTGAAGGAAAAGGCCCGGCCGTCCATCTTATCCCGCCGGAAAAAATGGCACTGGCAGCCGGAGATCAAGATTGACAATCAGTCATCCGATTTCTTTACCCTGATCGAGGTCTTCGCCGAAGATCGCATCGGTCTCCTGTACCAAATCACCCACGCCCTCTTTCATCTCGGGCTGGACATTCGGATTGCCAAGATTGCCACAAAGAAAGACCAGGTGGCTGATGTGTTCTATGTTCGGGATCTGGACGGTGAAAAGATCATGGATGCACAAAGAGAGGCACAAATAAAAGAAGCCCTGCTTCAATCCCTGAAGCAGGGCTGATCAAGGCTCCAAACCACGCTGTCCAAAAGGCGCTTGGGGTGTCAGTCAGGGATGCGCGGCCTTCAGGATCACGGCAGGGCTCGCGCTTTCATGAGCATCCAAAAGGCCCACTTCCTCGCATCTTCGAGGTCCCCCTCATCCGGGTTGCCCGAGGCGCTCTGAGCTTCCAAAGCCCAGAACTTGTCCTGCGGCCTTTTCATCAGAGCCTCGAGCATTTTGGGCCTGACTTTGCCCCGGCAGCCGAAGGTGCCGAGCACCGTCTTGTTGGCTGTCAGGCTGACGGCATAATAGAAGGCTGTGACGGCCAGTTCCCCTCCCCGAAGAGAACCATGGGTGGAGAAGAGGGCCACCTTTTTGCCCGCCGGAATTCTCTTGAGGAACTTTTCGACAAGGGAAGGGACGCTGTGGTTCTGAACAGGAAACCCCACGAAAATCACGTCATACTGTGCCGCACGGGGCGCGTCCTTGATGGATGCAAGCTTCTTTTCCACAAACCCCAGACCCTCGTAGATCGCTCGAGCTACCTTTTCCGTGTTTCCGGTCTCCGAATAGTAGGCCACCAGTACCTTCATCTTTACCTCCTTGGACGTTTCGGATGGCCGCCTTTTTACAGGATTTCCGGAACGATTGCAAGAGGATTGTACTGCCCGATCCAAGGCCGTTAACTTAAGCAAAATCTCGTTTTATCACACTGTCACCCCGGCGAAAGCCGGGGTCCAGAGGAGTTGAAAACACTGGATTCCGGCTTTCGCCGGAATGACGTGCCGGGCTTCCGCGTCAGGGGATGGAGGCTTAAGTTAACAGCATTGTGCCCGATCCAAGGCACAACATTTCGTCGTCTTGCGGAGTACCCTCCCCATGGGCTGTTATTCTCGAAGCAGCCCACGCTTGACTGCATCTTCGAGAAGGCGAACCACGTACTCCCAAAGCCGGGGCGCACCGTCCTGAATGACCCGGTTTCTCGCTACGGTTGCCAGGGCAGCCTGTCCAGGTCGAGATTGCCGCCGGACAGGATCACCCCCACCCTCTTTCCTGATAGATCCATCCGCTTTGTGAGCAGTGCTGCCAAAGGGACCGCTGCAGAAGGTTCGATGATGATCTTCATCCTCTCCCACACGGTGCGCATCGCTTCCACGATCCCCTCCTCGCTCACTGTCACGATCTCCTTGACATATTCTTGAATCACGGCAAAAGTCAAATCGCCGAGAGACGTCCTCAGTCCGTCTGCAATCGTCTGCGGATTTCCCGCAGGGACAATCCTTCCCGCCCGGAGCGATCGATAAGCATCATCCGCGCGCTCGGGTTCCGTGCCGATAACCACCGTGCTCGGTGAAACGGCGTTCACTGCGATCGAGGTACCGCTCACCAAGCCGCCGCCGCCCACAGGCGCCAGCACCACATCCAGTTCAGGCGAATCCTCACACAGTTCGAGGCCGGCAGTCCCCTGGCCTGCGATGACCCGGGCGTCGTTGTAAGGATGGACAAATGCAGCGTCCGTGCTTGCGAGGACACGAGCCAGGGTTTGCTCCCTCGCTTCCAGGGTGGGCTTGCAGAAAAAGATGTTGGCGCCGTAGCCGGCTACGGCCGTCTTCTTGATCTGCGGTGCATTCTCGGGCATCACCACGTAGGCCGGTACGCCTCGCCACCGGGCTGCCAGGGCCAATGCCGCGGCATGGTTCCCTGAGGAGTGGGTCGCCACGCCACGGCGGGCCTCCTCCTCAGGAATTGAAAAAACCGCGTTGCAGGCTCCCCGGATCTTGAAGGCTCCGGCTTTCTGAAAATTCTCGCACTTGAAAAACAGGGACGCTCCTATCATTCCGTTGATCGACCGGCAGGTCAAGATGGGGGTCCTGTGCACAAAATCGCGTATCCTGTCATGAGCCTTTTTGATGTCGCTGAAATCCGGCTGGGTCATCGTCCACCCCCTCCCCCTATGGCTGGCGTGCGATTATAGACTATTGGGAGAACCGAGGACAAGCGTGAATTACGGATTTCCCTGGACTCGCGCCCCTGCAATGTTTAGTTTTTATCTTATTGTTCACCTTGACGGCTTCGTAAAAATCCCCCCTGCCCCCCTTTACTAAAGGGGGGAATGAAGCGGCACCTTATTAAACTTCCCCCTTTGGAAAAGGGGGATCGAGGGGGATTTTCATGGGCGCGGGCGACCCTTGTGAGGGTCATGAGCGTTTACGATTTCATCAACCTTGATTCGGAGGGATAACATGGCGCAAGAATGGACGAGAAGAGATTGGATGAAGGGAATCGGGATGGCCGCAGCGGCCCTCGGAGTGGAAGGCTTGACTCTATCGGGGACTCCGGCTTACGCCGCGGAGGTCAGGAATTTGGGCGAGTGCAAGCTTCCCCCCCTTCCGTACGCTTTTGACGCACTGGAGCCCTACATCGACAAGGAGACCCTGTCGATTCATCACGGCAAGCACCACGCGGGCTACGTGAAAGGCTTCAACGCCGCCATGGCCGAACTCGAAAGAGCCAGAGCCTCCGGCGATTACCGGCTCATCAAGCATTGGTCCAGGGAGTTCGCTTTCAACGGTTCAGGCCACGTGCTGCACGCTTTGTACTGGGCCAACATGTCTGCCAAAGGAGGCGAACCCAAAGGAGAGCTCTTGGAAGCCATCAACAGGGGTTTCGGAGATTTCGAGCGGTTCAAGGCTCAGTTCTCCGCAGCAACCAAAGCCGTGGAAGCCAGCGGATGGGGAGTCCTGGCTTACGAGCCTTACATGGGCCACCTCGTCGTTCTCCAGGCCGAGAAACATCAGGATCTGACCATCTGGGGTGTGTTTCCCCTGCTTGTTTGCGACGCGTGGGAGCATGCCTACTACCTGAAATACCAAAACCGCCGGGCCGAGTATGTGGACAATTTCATGAAGATCATCAACTGGCCCGAGGTAGAGAGGCGCTATTCCCAGGTGAAGGGACTTCAAATAGTAGGCAGTAAGAAGTAAGGAGTACGCAGTAGGAAGTAAGCAGAAGGCAGGAGAGCAGGAATGTTGGAATAATGGAATGATGGAATGATGGAGGAAGAAGAATACAGCCGCCTTCGCCAAGGCTGCGGCAGGCCGGGGGAGACAGGAGATACAATGAAGAAGGCGAGAAACGCTCGAAAGGCGGGAAAAGCCGAAGCTGTAACCTGTTATCCGTTATGCGGGTAGGAGCAAGCTCCTGCTTGCGATCCATCGGGACCGAGAGGTCCCTCCTACAGTTTGTGGCTCTTCTCTCTTCTCATAAACTCATGAACTTATGAGCTCGATTGCTGATCGCTGACTGCTGATCGCTGTTCGCTCACTTGGCGCCGAAAACCTTTTTGAGCAGCTCCGTGGTTCGGGCTGCCGGGTTTTCGCGGATTTTCTTTTCCTCTTCCGCAAGCATGAGGAAGAGACCGTTGAGCGCCTTGTCGGTTACGTACTGATCGAGGTCGAAGCTGTAGGTCCCGGCAAAGGGAATGGTTCGCACCGTCCGGTCCAGTTCCTGGTAGCTCCGGGTAACGCCCACTTCACTCATGGCGTCCCGGACCACGGGCTTCGCGATCTCCTTGAGGCTGGGCGACGTTTTTTCCTGAAAGTAAAGCGTGGCCTCGTTGTCTCTCCCGTTCAGGATTTTCTTGGCATCCCCGAAAGACATCTTTTTGATGGCATCCCAGAAGAGCGCTTTCGCCTCCGGAGCCGCCCTTTCCGCGGCCCGGTTCATGCTCAGCTCGAATTCATCGACCTTTTGACCGAATCCGGCCGCTCTGATCAGCTTTTCCGTTTTCCGCACCGATTCCGGCAAAGGGATCCGGATCTTGGGGTTATTGAAATAGCCGTTTACCTGTGAAACATTTTCCACGGCCTTTGCCGTCCCCACCTGAAGGGCTTCCTTCAACCCCCTTGCAATCTCATCCTCCGACAGGGACTGGCCGCCAAGACTTTTCTGCAGGTCTTTGAGGATGTCCCTCCACTGGCACGAAGCTGAAGGGGCCTGAACAAGCCCGCCCAAGATAAAAAGGCTCAGGATGACAAGACATCTGCGCATCATCGGTCCACCTCCCTTTTCTTTTACTCGCCTATTCTATGACTCTCCTTTGAGAAAAGCCAATCTTATGAAATCCGGCGGTGCCGGATTTCATGCCTGCTTTGCCCTTGACATTACCGCATGGCTTTCCTATATTCCCCCGAAAATCTGCATCCAAAGGACAACGTTTATGTACAATGCCAGCGATCTGAGGAAGGGGATTAAGCTCCTCCTCGACAAAGAGCCTTACGTGGTGATTGATTTCCAGTTCACCAAACCCGGAAAAGGGCAGGCCCTTTATCGGTGTAAGCTTCGGAACATGATCAGCGGTGCCATCATAGACCGGACCTATCGTTCTGTCGACAGCTTCGAATCGGCCAACCTGGAGCAGCGGAAGATGCAATACCTTTACAGCCAGGAAGGCCATTTCCATTTCATGGATCTGGAAAGTTACGATCAGGTCTCCCTGAGCGAAAACCAGGTGGGGGATGCGAAAAACTACCTCATTGACAATTTGGAAGTGGACGTGCTCCTTTTTGACGGAAGACCGATCGGCATCACCCTTCCCAATTTTGTGGACCTCGCGGTCGTCAAGGCCGATCCCTGGGTGAAAGGGGATTCGGTCGCCGGAGACAGCAAGCCCGTCACCCTGGAAACAGGCTACACGCTGAGGGTCCCTCCCTTCATCGAAGAGGGGATAAAGATCACCGTCGACACGAGAACCGGGGAATATGTCACCCGGGTCAAGCAATAGTTCTCCTTTTTTCGCAGTCGAGAGACTGGCTGCGAAAAGACCCATCCTCCTGTTGCGGGCCAGGATCATCCAAGCCGTCAGGGGCTTTTTCCTCGAAAGAGGATACCTCGAGATCGAAACCCCTCTTCTCATTCCGGCACCTGCACCCGAACTCCATATTGACGCGATTCAGGCTGGACATCTTTTCCTTCACACGTCCCCCGAACTTTGCATGAAACGGTTGCTTGCAGCCGGTTACGAAAGGACATTCCAGATCTGTCGATGCTTCCGCGAGGGAGAAAGGGGCTCCAGCCATCTTCCCGAGTTCACACTCCTGGAATGGTACCGCGCCGGAACCGACTATCTGGGTCTCATGGACGAATGCGAGGAACTGCTTCTTCACCTTTCCATGACCCTGGGATTCGGAAAGGCGATTCACTACCAGGGAAAGACGATCGACCTCACCCGGCCCTGGCCTCGCCTTAAAGTGAAACAGGCCTTGATGGAGTACGCCTGCACGGCTTTGGAGGATGCGCTGGGCGACGGGTCTTTTGATGAAACCATGGTCACCCGGGTTGAACCTTGTCTGGGCTTTCCCAAACCGACCTTCCTCTGCGACTACCCCTCGTCTCTTGCCGCGCTTGCACGAACCAAAGAAAAAGAACCCGAGTCGGCCGAAAGGTTTGAGCTTTACATTGCAGGCTTTGAGCTGGCCAACGCCTTTTCGGAACTCACGGACGTGCAAGAGCAGAAAAGAAGATTTGAACTGGAAAGAGAAGGCAGGCAGCGACTGGGCAAGAAGTGCTACCCCATGCCTGACAGGTTTCTTGAAGCCCTTCCCTTCATGCCTGAATCGGCTGGAATCGCTCTGGGCGTGGACAGGCTGGTGATGCTTTTTTGCGACCAAAAAGAGATCGATCGTGTCGTGTCCTTTACCCCGGAAGAGTTGTAAGGGGAGGGACCGGCGAAAGGGGCTCCGTGCTTGCAAGAACGATCATGGGGATCCTGTGTGTTTGCGTGTTCACGGCATTGCACAGCGGCCTTGCCGGGGAAGAACCTCGCTATTCCATCCAGGTCGGGGCCTTCAAGGAAGAGGCGCGCGCCAGGAACCTGGAGGAGCGTCTCACCCGAGACGGGCATCTCTCCTTTCACAGAGAGGAAGAGGTCTGCGGGACGGGAACCTGGCACATGGTCTACATCGGGCAGTACCCATCCAGGGAGGAGGCAAGAAAACAGGCAAAAGAATTAAAGAACAAAGGCGTCATCTCCGAGTTTCTCATCAGGGACACGACCGGCACGGGTGGAGCAGGCAAAACCGGTCCGGACCAGGCCCTGCTGACGATCAAGGATGTTGAGTTCAAGCTGGAAAGCGAGGACAGGGAGGTCGTTCTGATTCGGGCCTCCCGAGCCTTCAGCCCAACCGTGTTCCCTCTGGAAGAAGGGCCATTGAGGCTCGTCATCGACATTCGGGATACCGGACCCTATCTCAGCGGCCTCACCCAGGTCCCTGCTGGGGGAAATTTCATCGAAAAGATCAGGATATTCCACCACCGGGACATCAGGACACTCAGGGTGGTTCTGGATCTGTCTTCCTCGCAATTTTACAAGATTCACCAGTTTTATTTCGAGAAGGAAAACACCTTCGCCGTCGTGGTAGAGAGGAAAAAGGCCGAGGAGGAGCAGGGGACATCGCCCCCGGACACAAAACCGACCACGATATTCCGGTCGGAGGGCGCGGATATGGAGCCGGCAGACCTCAAGGAAATGCTCCTCAAACGCCACTTCTATGCGAGTTGCTGGGACCATAACCAGGACTTCTGCAACCCGGAAGGCCATTTTGAAAACCTTTTTCTCGCCGACGGAATCGGAACCGTCACAGACCGTGCGTCCGGTCTCGTGTGGCAGAAGGCCGGATCTCAACGGCCGATGACCTGGAATGAGGCCCGGATTTACGTGAACCGGCTCAACCGGGAAAATTTCGGGGGTCATGGGAGCTGGCGCATGCCTACGACCGAAGAACTGGGCACCCTCATCGAGGGCTCCTGGCAGGAAGAGCGTCTATTTATCAGTCCCCTTTTCGAGGCCGAACAAACGAGCTGCTGGAGCGTGGATACCCTGGGAGATGAAAGGGCCTGGGTCGTCAATTTTCATTTGGGCCATTTTTCCCACTCGCCCAAATCCTTCGAACATCATGTTCGCGCCGTCCGCTCCGGGCCTTGACTAGCCGTAGCCCGGGGGCCGCAGATCTTTCCAGGGTCTTGCCTGTTCGTAGGCCCAGGCCATCTGAAGAACCAGGTCATCCCTGTGATGGGGCCCCACTATCTGAAGCCCGACGGGAAGCCCGTTCCCGGTCAGCCCTGCAGGCACGGATGCCGCAGGATGCCCCGATACGTTGAAGGGATAGGTGAAAGCCACGGCCCAGAGCAAAGGGATGGGCTCCCCCTCGATCTCGGTGGGAGGCGGACCCTTGGCGCCGAATGCCTCCGTGGGCGTAGCAGGCGTCAGGAGAAGATCGTAGTCATCAAAGAGCTCCCAGAAAACCTGATTGAGGCGCGTCCTTGTCTTGTGGGCCTCGACGAGATCGGGCAAAGCAAAGGCTTTGATTTTCTCCAAAGCGTGAACCAGGGTCTTGCCCATCTCCGGTGCGTGCCGGTCCAGACTCCTGTGAAGAAGACCGTACAGCTCGCAATCCATGAGCTTGGCCCAGAGGTCGGACACATCCGGAATCGAGCCCTCCCACAAGTCTACGGCATGCCCCATTGCTTCGAAAGCTCTCACCGAGTCTTCAACCCGGGCCATGACGTCCCTTTGAACCCTGGCGAATCCAAGGGTGGGGCTGAATGCAATCCTGAGCTTTTGGGGCGGTTCTTTGAGCCGTTCCACGTACCCCCCTTCTACCCTGGGTAGGGATGCCGGGTCCGAAGGATGGTAGCCGGCCGTGCAATCCAGATAGAGCGCAGCGTCTTCTACGACCCGGCTGATCGGCCCCACCGAGAGAAGATGGTAGATCTGCAGAAAGGGAGCGGGTCCCAGCGGAATCCTTCCAAAGGAAGGCTTCAATCCAAAGCACCCTGAATAGGATGAGGGGATGCGGATCGAACCGCCCGCGTCCGAGCCTGTGGCCAGAGGAACCATGCCGCTCGCGACGGCTGCAGCAGATCCCCCGCTCGACCCCCCCGGTGTGCGCTCCCGGTTCCAAGGGTTTGTGGTAACACCATGGAGCAGGTTCTTGGTAAATCCCGTGTATCCGAACTCGGGCGTGTTCGTCTTGCCGAGCACGATGGCGCCCGCCTTCCTCAGTCTGCCCACCTGGGTGGAATCCCTCTCGGCCCTGTGGTTCTTGAAGGGGATGGAACCGAAGCTCGTCACCATACCCTTCACGTCCTCCAGGTCTTTGACGCCGATGGGTATGCCCCCCAGCAGGCCAGGATCCTTTCCCGCTGCCAGGCCCTCGGTCATTGCCCTGGCTTCATCGAGGGCCTCATCGGCTCGCAGAGAAACAAACGCATTGAGAGGAGGATTGACGTCCCTGATTCTTTTCAGGGTCTCCTCCATCACCTCCAGAGGAGAGAGCTCCCCGCCTTGAATCAATCGCACAATTTCCGCTGCGCCCTTGAAAGCAATCGACATGAGATCGACACCTTTGCCCTTTCATCCTGAACAATGCCCTGGTTGAACTTCGTCCCGCGTGGCTGGGGCGGCTCTCGCCCTATTTGGCAAGGACTTTTAGTAAAAAGATGAACTTCGACGTGACCGGACCGATGATAATCTGGTTTTCCTGCTGATCGAGCCTTGCACGGATGATACCGGTGTGGCGCCCGATCTCCTTGCCGTTTACGATGGTGCCGAAAGAACTGCCTCGGTCCGCTACCCAGACACAGCCTGCCTCGTTTTTTATGGCCAGGTGATTGCGGGAGACCACGTAGGGTTTCTCTTCCCGGATAAGGAGGTCATTGCTGTAGAACACGTCCGTATCGGGATTTGCCGACTCTCGACCAATGAGAAAAGGAAACTTCGTGATAGACCTCTTGCAGTTCCCCAAGACCTCCCTGGCTTCCTGGGTCCGGCCTTCCAGGATCACCTCGAAGGCCCTTTCCTCCGGCTCACCAACTCTGGCGCCCCTATTTGTTTCCGCGAGCATTTCGCTCGCCTGCCTCAGCCTTTCGAAAAGGCTCTTGATAATAGGGATGAGCACCGAGGGTCTTTGGGTCAGCAATTCGTTGAACTGGTCTCTCGTGATGATCCGTGTTTTGAGCTCCCCGCATGCCCTGACCGTAGCCGATCTGGGACGATCTTCAATGAGCCCCATCTCGCCAAAGACCTGGCCCTGTTCCAGGGAGGCCACCACCACTTCGCCCTCACGCGAGTTCTTGATAACCTGAGCGCTCCCGGAGAGAATGATAAAAGCGGACGTGTCTTTTGCCCCTTCTTTGATCACGACTTCTCCCGGCTCAAAAACCCGCACCGTATCCATGCTCACCTCCCTGCCCTTGAATCGATCTTGTTCCAGGTATTTTAGTGCAATCCGCGGCCAAGGTCACGGACAAAAGATGAACACCCTGTTGACGCTGTGCCTCTAATTGTCCTATACTACGGATCTGATTTCCGCTTCATCACCATTTGCGAGGGAAGAGATTCGACGTGCTTGACGAAATCATCAACAACGACATCCTTCGAAACAGATACCTGAAGAGCTTCAAGAAAGGCGACGTGCTTTTTCTCGAAGGGGATGATTCACAGGATCTCTATATCCTGGTCTCCGGCCACCTGGAGATCTTCAAAGGGGACAAGAAAATCTCCGAGATCACGGAACCGGGCTCGGTCATGGGTGAGGCCGCTTTTCTTCTCGGCGCAAAGAGAACGGCCACGGTGAAAGCGGAAGAATCGGTCCAGGTCCTTCGCATTCCCAAGAACGAGGTGAACCGCTTCCTGTCGGAGTTCCCCTCCGCCGCGCAGAAGATCGGTGAGCTGCTGGCCAAGCGCCTCGACGAGTCGAGCCAGGTTGTGTACGGCCTTCGCCATATCTGCGACAAGCTCCCGGATTCGGTGATTTTGAGCGACAGGGACGGCAAAATCCTGGCCTGGAACGTTGCTGCGGAAAAACTCTACGGCAGGGACTGGCATCAAATGAAAACCGGGACCGTGGAAGACATCTATGAAGAACCCCGGGCCTACAAGGACTTCCTGGATGATGTTCTGTCCCAGCAGTCTGTCTCAGAAAGGGTGCTCAAGATCCGGCACCCGGAAAAGGGAACGCGTTTCGTATCCACCAGCACCTCCATTCTCTACGACGGGCAGCACAATTTCCAGGGCGTTCTGTCCATCGGACGGGACGTGACCTCCTTCCAAAAAATGGAGCGCCGGTATCGCAGGGCTCGCCTGTGGATTATCCCCGCCTTCATTCTGATTTTTCTTCTCGGCGGCGCTGTCCTCTTCGGGTACCCCTATTTTTCAAGAGGGGTCCAGACCATGGATTTGAGGAAGCAGGAGTTGAGAAACCTTCTTGCCAAGGACTTCCTTGTTCTCAAGTCATTGCTCGCCGAACCTTTCAGAGCCGTAAACCGGAAGGAGACCGGGGAGATCCTGAAGGACTTCTTCCGGGTTCAGATGACGGAGGATTGCCCCTACAGCGGCCTGGTCCTGCTCGACCGGGAAAAGAAAGTTTTCGATTCCGTTTCCCTCGAGTCCGGGGTTGAACCCGGAGCCCATATCGGGAACAGCTATGCGGGCATCCCCTTTCAAGGCAGCGAACAGTCCCTGTTCCGAATTCTCGTCCTCTACCGCGCAGACAAGGAGCATCCCATGGGTCAAAAGGGCATAGAGATCGCCTTCGAGATGGAAAAGGACGGCCAATTCCTGGGCTGGTTGGTTTTCCAGATGGATATGAGGTGTCTTAAAGACAACTACGGAATCGACGAGGAGGGCTTGAAAAGGCTTCAGGCCTGAGGCCGTGGTCCATGGCGAAGTCGGATCATCCACAATCTTGGGGTTTTGAAGTTTCCGATCATTTTGGTGGAGGTATCATCCTTCACCTTCAGGGCCGCATGGATGCAGCCAGTGCGGCGGCCATGATTCAACGCCTCATCCCTGTGGTGAAAGGCCGATCCATCAGGTCTCTCGCCGTAGACCTGAGAGGAGTGACCTATTTCGACGATTTCGGTGCCCTGGTGCTTGTCGAGCTCAGGGACGCGGTGACTCAGGAAGGGGGCGAATTTACCCTTGAAAACGTCAGCGAAAAAATCCGGGAAATCCTCTCCATTCTGAACTTCGAGGCCCTGGGAAAGAGGGCGCCCTTTGCCGGGAAGCGCTCCCCTGATGTGTTCGCCCGCCTGGGAGACGGCACGCTCAGGCATTTGAGCGAAATGAAGTTTCTCACCTCTTTTGCAGGTTCCGTTTTCCTGGCTTTCAGCTACATTCTTTTCCACCCCAGGTCCCTGCGCAAGGACGACACCCTCCTGTACATGCAAAAGACCGGGGTTGACGCCCTGCCCATCGTGGGGCTCATCAGCTTTCTCCTCGGCCTCATCATCGCCTTCATGTCCTCCGTGCAGCTCCAGCAATTTGGGGCCAACATCTATGTCGCCTCTCTGGTGAGCCTGGCCATGACGAGAGAACTGGGCCCCATCATGACGGCCATCATCGTGGCCGGCCGATCCGGCTCGTCCTTTGCCGCAGAACTCGGGACCATGAAAGTCTCCGAAGAGGTGGATGCCCTCTTCACCATGGGGTTCGACCCCACCCGGTTCCTGGTGGTTCCGAAACTCCTGGCATCCGTCATCGTCGTGCCTTTCCTGACCCTTTTCAGCAGCGTCTTCGGCATTGCCGGCGGTCTCCTGGTCGGGGTGTCCATGCTTGACCTGACCGCGGGCGCTTACATTGCAAAAACCGTGGATACCCTCACCCTTTTCGACGTGTATTGGGGACTCTTAAAAAGCGTGGTGTTCGCCCTTCTCATTGCATGGATCGGCTGTTTCCGAGGCTTTCGGGTGACAGGAGGCGCCGCCTCCGTGGGCCAGGCCACCACCTCGGCCGTGGTGAGCAGCATTTTCCTGATCATTTTAACGGACTCCCTTTTCGCGGTTATTCTCAGGTACTGGGGGTAGGAAAGATAGAAGACAGCCGCCTTCGCCGTAGGCTTCCGACTTCGTCAAGACTACGCCGGACAAGACGGCGGGCCAGGAAAGACAGGGGATAGAATACAGAAGCAAAAGCCGGTAATCAGTGACCCGTAATCAGTAAACGGAAAACGGTGAACGGTCAACAGGGACTATGAACAGGCAGCCGATCATTCAAGTAAGAGACCTCGTCGCCCGGTACGGGGAGCAAACCATTCTGAGCGAGGTCACCTTTGACGTTTACGACGGAGAGATCTTCGTCATCCTCGGCGGCAGCGGGTGCGGTAAGAGCACCCTCCTGAAACATATGGTCGGGCTCCTTCGTCCTTACTCAGGGCAAGTCATGATCGATGGAGACGACATCAGCCGGTGTGACACCGCGACCTTTCACAGGGTCCTGAGAAAGATCGGCATCCTCTATCAGGGGGGCGCCCTTTTCGGCTCCATGACCCTTGCAGAAAACATCGCCCTTCCCGTCGAAGAGTACACGGACCTCTCCCCGGAAGCCGTATGCGCCCTGGTGCAAATGAAGCTCAGTCTCGTTCACCTGGACGGATACGAAGATCACCTGCCCTCGGAAATCAGCGGGGGGATGAAAAAGAGGGCCGGGTTGGCAAGAGCCATGGCTCTGAATCCGAAAATTCTCTTTTTCGATGAGCCCTCGGCCGGATTGGATCCCGTCACATCAGCCGGAATCGACCATCTCATCCTCCACATCAATAAAACCCTGGGTACCACCATGGTCATCGTCACCCATGAACTGCAAAGTATTTTTGCCGTGGCCCAACGCGTGATTATGCTGGACAAGGAAGCGAAAGGCGTCATCGCCGAAGGAGATCCGGAATTCCTTCGGGACCACAGTCCCAACCCGACGGTCAGAAGCTTCTTTAATCGGCAGGCGGAAGACATAAACTGAAAGGCTGAATCCCTTATGGCTTCACAGAAAACAAAATTTGCAGTCGGCCTTTTCCTCATGGGAGGAATCTCGGTTGCCCTCGTGGCCCTGATTTGGCTCGGCGTGACGCGCTACTTTGAGAAGGGACATTTTTACGTCACCTATTTCAACGAGTCTGTCCAGGGTCTCGAGAAAGACGGCCCGGTCAAGTACAGGGGCGTCACGATCGGGAGGGTGGAGAGCATCAGTGTGGCTCCTGATTCGAAACTGATCAAGGTCGTGCTCAATGTCGAATCCGGCATGGTGCTTGACGCAAACATCGTCGCGCAGCTCAAAAATGTGGGAATCACCGGGAGCATGTTTATCGAGCTGGATCAACGGAAGGCTGGCGAACCGGACCAATCTCCCCCGCTCAGCTTTCCTTCCGAATACCCCATCGTGGCGTCGACACCTGCAGAAATCAGTGGACTTCTCCGGGGACTCGATGAGGTCTTGAACAAAGTCAAATCCCTTGATCTGGAAGGTATCGTCGAAAAGATTAAACTGGACCTGGCCCTCATCGAGCAGGCAATCCGAAAGGCCGATGTGGAAGGCATCTCCCGCAAGGTGCAGGGCACCCTGGACCAGATGACCCTGGTCATGGACAAACAGAAATGGGACGAGATCTTGAAATCCCTTCAAGAGGCCCTCGATTCAGCCAATTCAACGTTTACCCATGCGGACAAAACGTTTGCATCCGCAGAGGCCATCATGGTGGATAAGGGCGTCGTCATTCGGGCCGCCCTGGAGGAGTTCAGGGAAGCGGTGCACAATGCGAATGCTTTCCTTGGAAAAGCCTCTTCCCTGGCTGGCGGGACAGAGGACACCCTCTCCGAAATGCGCGGGCATCTTGTCACCACGGCCCGTAATCTGGAGAAAGCCAGCGAGACCCTCAACCGGGTTCTTGACATCGTTGCCGAACAACCCTCCCAAATCCTGTTTGGCGAACCCCCGCCTCCCCGTAAGGTTGAATCGCCGTAAGGAGAATTCCTATGCACCGGAATAGAAAATGGTTTGTGCTCTTGCTTCTTCTCTCCATGACATCGTGCGCGAGCATAAAGCAACCGAGTCTCAAGATCGACCATTACACCCTTGAATACGGACCCCCGAAACCGGGCGACCTGCCGCAGCTTCCGGTGATCCTCAAGGTCGAGCGCTTCGGCATCTCCCCCCTCTATGATACCCGGCAGATCGTTTACAGGGATCGATCCTTTAAAAGAGAAACCTACACCTATCACCGCTGGCGCGCTCATCCCGCAGACCTGGTCACGGACTATTTGGCTCGCGACATGAGACACTCCGGCCTGTTCAGAGCCGTCCTGGAGGAAGGGAGCAAGGTCTCACCGGCCTACATTCTTGAAGGATCTCTGGACGAGTTCTTCGAGTGGGATTCCGCCGAAGGGTGGAAAGCGGTCCTGACCGTCACGGCCACGTTCATCAAGGCCAGGGAGACCGACGCAGCCAAGAAAATCCTTTTCCAGCGAACATTTCATGCGATCCAGCCATGTCAGGAAAAAACGCCGAAGGCTTTGGCGGAAGCCATGAGCGAGGCCATGTCCCGGTTATCCGCGGAAGTGATCAGGGCCGCATACGAGCAGTTGTCAGGGATCAATCGTCAGGAGTCACACCACCCTTTGCAGAAGCTCTCTCAGACGATCCCTCAAAGCCCGGATCGCTTTTTCGGCTCTGCTCCTGTGTAGATACCGATCCCGGGCCTCCGCGGTCACCGTCTCGGGGCAGTGTCTGAGCTGGTATTTCGTCACGGCGTTGAAGTCGTCGAGGATGAATCTCCGGTAGATGAGGTTCAGGGGCGGGAAGCGGAACTCTGTTTTCATGATCGCGGCCGACCAATCGAGCACATAGGGCTTGCCGTCATGGCCGACCAGGATGTTGGCAGCCCTCTTGAGGTCGCAGTGGCAGATTTCCCGTGCATGGAACGCTCCCACCAACGCCCTCAAGTCTTCGAAGAAAACCGGTGGCAGCTTTCCTGTGAGCCTGGTGTTCTCCAAACTCTTGCCTGGAATATATTCCAGGACGAGAGCACAACCGTCCACAACGCGGAATAGGCGCGGCGTGCCCTTTACACCCCTGAGCCTTCGGTATGCTTTTTTTTCTCTCCACACCAGAAACCGGCCGATCAGGTTCCGGTAGAAAAAGCCGTTGTCGCCGAAGTCCTTCACCACCGCCTTCACTCCGTTTGCTTCAATGACATAGACGGCGGGGCGCGTGGAGGAAGGTTCCCTGAGCAGTTCAACTTTCCTTCTGAGGAGATCAGAGCGCTGCGGAGGAGTCTGCAACATATGTCTTTTTAGCCTTCACCGCTTTGCGGAGCCAGTCGTGCCATGCGTTCAGACCCTGTCCTGTTTTGCAGGAGACTTCGAAAATGATCAAATCCGGATTGATCTTCCGGGAATCATGACGGATCTTTTCAACACTGCAATCCACGTAAGGCAGAAGGTCGATCTTGTTGATGAGAAGCACCTTGGATTCATGGAACATGAGGGGGTATTTGGAAGGTTTGTCATCCCCTTCCGCCACGCTCAGGATCATGACCTTGAAGTCTTCTCCGACCTTGAACTCGGCAGGGCAGACCAGGTTCCCCACATTCTCCACGACAAGCAGGTCCAACGCCTTGAAATTGAACTCCCCGAAGGTGTCCCGGATCATGTTGCCGTCCAGGTGACAGGCTCCGCCCGTGTTGATCTGAACGACCGGAATGCCCTTTTCCGCCACACGCTCGGCATCCCGGCTTGATTGGATGTCTCCCTCGATGACGGCCATCCGAATTTCTTCCTTGAGTGCGTCGATCGTCCTCTCCAGAAGGCTTGTCTTTCCTGCGCCCGGCGAACTCATCAGGTTGATGACGAAGATCTTGTTCTCCTCGAACATGGCCTTGTTCTGCTCCGCGATCCGTTCGTTCGCCTCAAGGATGTTTCTCACCACCGATACTTTCATTCACCATTCCTCCATAAGAAAATCCCACCACGTTCCCTTCCAGCCCTTTGGCCCTTATCTATGACTTCTTTTCTGTCTGTCTGGGTCTGTGGCAAAACCCTTTGCGTTCTCTGCGGACTCAGCGGTGAAAGCACTACTCCACTTCCAGTTCCACGATGGAAAGATCCTGGCCGGCGATAGAATCGATCTCCGTGCTCGCACAGGCCGGGCAGACAAAGGCATAGTCTTGGATCTCGAACTCGCTCCGGCATTTCCGGCAGAAGCCTTTCAGTGGAATGACCTCCATGTCAAGGCGCGCTCCCTCGAGAGCGGTTCCCTCGGTGATCACCTGGAAGCAGAAGGATAGCGCATCCGGAACCACCGCGGTCATCTGGCCGATGTGAAGCCGCACGGATCTCAAAACCCTTGCTCCATGCTTCTCCATCTCGTCTTCGATGATCGCGATCAGGCTCTGGGCGATGGACATTTCGTGCATAAGAATACCGGCTCAGGGGGCAAGGCGCACGGTACAAGGTCAAAGAACAGTCAAATGAAAGAGATCATGGCTCGTGCCGCACACACCTCCCTGTTCTTCCGCCATCCTCGCGCTTTACCCGTGCCTCTTGCGCCCTGCACCGTGCTCCCTTTTTTTTATCCTTGCATGAGCGCCACGGTCAGGGAGTTGATCTTTTGCCTCGCATCGTTGAAGACTCCGGACAGATTGAGTGAGTGGTTTGCAAAGATACTGCCCGGGTCTCCATTGAAAACAATCAGAGGTTCAAACTGGCACCGCCCCAGCACTTCCAGGATCTTGTCAGCCAGTTGAAGGGAGTTCTTGTCGGCCAGAACATCGATGAAATCGGTCCGAATGGCTTTGAAGGATTGGTGAAGCGCATACGCCACCCCCTGAGCATAGTAGAAATTGTCATCAATCTGTCGCCACGGGATGTCGATATCCACCATGGTCGTGGGGCTGATCTTTCCCTTTTCCTCCTCCACGGCAAGGGTTGTCTTGATGTCTCTCGGAGCGTTGATGAGTCTCGTGTTCACACCCCCCATCAGGGACAGGTATTGGTTGAGCAACTCGACGAGGTTGTCGGCTCTGGCAAAGAAATTCGACTTACCGCTCAAAAGGTTTCGGTCATAGGCCGTCAGGTGCGTGTTGGCCAGTTTCCATTTGCTCTCCGCAGAGGGAAACCACCACTTGTAAGGGTCGTTGGACAACGCGGTAAAAGCCGCCTCCGCGTCGGGATCGAGTTTGTCCGTGGTTCTCATGCGGGAGAGATTGTCGCGCAGGACACGAACATTGTATCGAACGACCTCCAACACGCCGATCTGGAAGTTGGGCATATTGTCAAGGAAAACGGTCGGCCAGAAAAGATCGTTGGGCATCCAGTTGGCGGTCATGTAGTTGATCAGGGCCTGATTGGTCTTTACGAAATAAGCCCCCTTCACCTTTTTGTCCACTTCCCCCAGGGCAAGATCGCCCGGCTTTCGGGAGTTCAAGATCATGACCACCACGACAAAGATGAGAAGCGCGACAAGCACCACCACAATGATGCGCCTGTACTTTTTGCCCTGATTCCTCTCTTCCTCCATGTATCTCTCCTCTCCATGCAGGGTTTTCCCTGCAACCAAAACCAAACGTGTCATTCTAGGAAGGCCGACCGCACCTGTCAACCTCGGTCTCTAAGGCCTTTCCCGGTACGCTTCGAGCTTCACCTATGGGATCGCTTATACATGCTCGGCGAGGCGAAGTCAAACGGGTCGCCTCTTGGGCAACTTGCGTATCAGTGTTTGGTTGGTTGTATTTCAGGTGCTTTCCGGGTAAAAGGATGTATTTCCGGATATGGAAGTCATGACCAAGCTCATCCTTTTTGACATCGATGGAACCCTCATAGATTCAGGGGAAGCCGGGTCCAAGGCTCTGGACAGGGTTTTCCAGGACCTCTTCTCCGAAAAAGACACATTCCTGAAAATCGCCTGTGGAGGCAAAACGGATATCCAAATCATCCGGGAAGGGCTATCCCTCCTCGGCCTGCCCTCGGATCGTTCCACGATTGCCGGAATTTTGGAAGCTTACCTCAAAACCCTGAAAACGGAAGTTCACCTTTCGAACAAGCGGCTCATGCCGGGCGTGAAGGCGCTCCTGGATACTCTCACGGACAAAGATCGATTCAGGCTGGGACTCCTGACGGGCAATGTCAGGGAGGGGGCCAGGATCAAGCTTGAGCCCTTCGGACTGAACCATTACTTCCTGTCCGGTGCCTTTGGCGATGACAGCGAGAACAGAAACGATCTGCTCCCGATAGCCCTCACAAGGATCCGTGATCAGGAAGGGCTGCTCCTTGACTTCAGGGACTGCATTGTCATCGGGGACACCCCCATGGACGTGCAATGCGCAAAACCCTTTGGCGCTGTGTCAATCGCCGTCGCCACGGGTTCTTATGCCATGCCCGCCCTTTCAGCGGCAGGCGCCGACTACGTGATTGAGGATCTCTCAAACGCGCTGAATATCATCGAGAAAGGGCTTTGAAATGAGCAAGTACATGCAAATCGACATTCGCCTCCTGCCTTTCTATGAGAGGGACTTCAGGTCGGATTTCCCCAAGCTCGCAAAAGCCCTGGGAAACGCCGGATATCTCGATTCCAGCGACCCTGATCCCTCAATCTATGACCTGGTCGACGTGTTGCGGCGGATAGACTTAGACCCCCAAGTGCCCTCCCCCCTCAAAGATATCGTGCGGCCTTTTCTGGAGAAACTGACTGCTCTCAAAGATGCGGCCCGGGAAGCGCTCCTGGCCAGGAAGCTCAATGATTTGGATCAGCTCTTGTACAGGATGGAAGATGAGGTTGAAGATCTCGAAAAAGCCCTTTGAAAGGGATCCATCATCTTGTTCTTTACAAACTGAAAAGAAATCTGACGGCCTTTCCCGCTTACGCTTCCTGGGTTTTAGCTGAAAATCATAATTTATCAGGCGGTTAACTGGTTTGCCCAGGGCCTGAAACGTGGCACGGCCATTGCGTATCCTTGACCCCTAAATCCTTGTGGCCAATGACGCAGGAATGTACTATGATGCCCTGAAAAATCTCTGGGAGGCTTCATGATGGAAAAAAATTTGTTGGAAGGGAAAAAAGTGCTTCTCGTGGATGATGAGCCGGATGTCCTCGAGACGCTGGAAGAGCTGCTTTCAGATTGCAATCTCAAGAAAGCCTCCACCTTCGAGGAAGCGAAGGCTCTGCTGGAAAATGAAACGTTTGACATTGCCGTTTTGGATATCATGGGTGTCGACGGATACAAGCTCCTGGATATCGCAAAAGAAAGAAAAGTCATACCCGTCATGCTCACAGCCCATGCATTAAGCCCCGACCACACGATACGATCGTATCAGCGAGGCGCCGCCCTGTATGTCCCCAAGGACAGAATCGCGAACATCACCGACTATCTGGAAGACGTTTTGCACGCTATCAAGGCGGGTAAAAGCACGTGGTGGCGATGGCTGGAGCGCTTCGGAACCTACTATGACAAAAAATTCGAACAGGACTGGAAGTCCAAAGACAAGGAATTCTGGAGAAGCTTCCCTTATACGTGATGGTTCTGCGTTTCTTCAGCCCTATCCGGGTTTCGAAACCGGATTTTCCTTTTCTTTCCTTCCTATATCGGGTAAGAACGGATGCTTGAATCACTCAGCCCTTTCCGGCGGGCGTGAGTGACCCTTCATCCATGATGCGTCGCCACCCTTACAGAGCCACAAGGAATATGCTTGCCTTCCTCATCGGGTTCATCGCCATGACCTGTTTCTTCGTGATGCTCCTGTTCTGATTCACCCCGTTTTCTGCCCGCCAACTGCGTGACCGAACGGGTTTGTCCGGCCGGGAGCGAATGCGGCTTCGACCGGTTCCGTCGAGTTTCCTTGGCCTGCATTCAAGGAGTTTTCGGCCGTCTCGGATAGACCAATCTCCACGGGCTCGGCTCAGAGCCTTTTTCCACAGGGACCTCGATCAGGCCGGGGGCACCTGTCCCGAGCGCCTCCTCCAGCACCTTTTTCAGCTCTCCTGGATTTCTCGCCCGATACCCTGACAGGCCGAATGATTCCGCGAGTTTCATAAAATCAGGGTTGACCAGGTCGGATGCAATAACATGACCATGATACCTTTCCTCCTGGTCACGACGCACGTTGCCTAGGGACTGGTTGTTAAATAGAACGGTCACAACACCGATACGATATTGTACGGCGGTGGCAAGTTCCTGCACGCCGAACATGAAGCCTCCGTCGCCGGCCACGGAAATCACGGGCTTGTCGGGGTTGGCGATTTTGACACCCAGGGCCGTGGGGAATCCGAACCCAAGGGTTCCCTGGTACCCGCAGGTCACATAGGTGCGGGGCTTGTAGACGGGAAAGCCGAACCACGAAGCGAAGCCGACCTGGGACACCTCCTCTACAAAATAGCCCTCTCTGGGCAGGACCTGGCGGATCGCTTCAAGGTACACCATTTGAGGCTTCAGGTCATGGATCTCTCGTGCCGCACTTCTTTTGGCCGCCAGGATCTCTTCCCTCCGTGAAGGTCTCTTCCTGACGTACTTATGAACAGCCGTGATCAGATCTCTCACGGCAATTTTGGAATCAGTCACGATCCCCACATCAGGCTTGAGTCTCCGCATCTCAACAGGATCGATATCGACACGGAGCACCTTCAGACCCTTGGGAGGATAACGCCACATAGCGTAGGGCACCGCAAGGCGCGTTCCAATGCCCAGCAAAACATCCGTCTCTTGCCACAATTTGTGGCCGGCCACAATGGTCAGGCTCAGCTCATGGTCATCGCTGACGATCCCCCGACCGCTTCGGAAAGACACAACAGGTGCCTCCAGGATCTCGGCCAGTTCGAGGATCTCGTCGCCTGCTTCCACGGCGCCCCCGCCCACGACCATCATCGGCTTTTCCGCCCCTGCCAGCATCTTTGCCGCACGATCGATCATTTCCGGATCGGGCTGAATCGGAGCTTCCGCACCGGATGCTTCCGGCATTTCAACTTCAGCTTCCATATCGATCGTGTCCCAGCACATTTCAAGTTCCACCGGTCCGGGGCGGCCTGATTTCATTTGTCTGAAAGCTTCCGCCACCAGGCGGGGCGCCTCTGCCGGGTGTTCGATCCGTGCCGCCCACTTGGTCAGGGTGCGCATGGTCGCAAGCTGATCCGGCAGCTCGTGGAGTTGCCCCCGCCCTTTGCCGAGTTGATCCGACGGGACCTGGCCGGTGATGCACAGAACCGGCGTGTTGCAGGCATAGGCTGTACAGAGGGCGGCCGTGGTGTTCAGCACGCCCGGACCGGGTACGACGGCATAGGCACCCACCCTGCCGGTCGACTTGGCGTATCCAAAGGCCATGTAGGCTGTTGCCTGCTCGTGGCGGGCTCCGATAACCCGTATTTCACCGGCGTTGTACAGGGCTTCGAACAAACCGTAAATCTGCGCTCCCGGCAATCCGAACACCGTGTCAACGCCGTGCTTGAGCAACGATTGTACAATCGCACTTCCTCCGGACATCCTGGCCATTGTCGTACCTCCTCAAGGTAGTTCATACCCGAAAATTCGCCACCTTTGAAGCGCTTTTTTTGAAGTGAGTCCCGCGAGATTGCTCGGGACCATGAGGAGCTCGAATCGGGTCTCAAGAAGACCACGCCGATGGTGAGGTATCCAGTTTTAAAAAAGATTCAGCCTCTTGACAGAAGATGCGTGATGTGGGATTATCCCACCATGGGCACTTCTACTCTCGATACCAAAAAGCGGATTGTCTTGCCGGGTGGGCGGCCGGGAGATGTCTTTGACATCCAGGAACAGGCTGAAGGTCGCTTCCTTCTGATCAGGCTGGAGAAGCCGAGACGCACCAAACGCATGAGCAGAAGCGCATGCATGGAGGCCATGCGCAAGGCCCCCCTGCGATTGAAAATCTCTTGGGAGAAACTTCGCGAAATGACCCGTGAGCCATGATCCTTCTGGACACCAACGTGCTCGTCTACGCCTCAGACCCTGCTTCTGCCTTTTACCATTGGGCAAGAGAGACCATCGCCGACGCTGTGGCGGGTGACGGTGCCGCCGTCAATGCTGTAAGCCTGGCTGAGATTTGCGTTGGCGACGCGGACCCGCCGACTGCGGCTGATCGGATACGCAGCTGGGGAGTCGAGATCCTTGATGTTCCCGCAGCAGCAGCCGATGTGTGTGCCAAAGCATACCACGGATATCGTAAGCTGCGCATGTCTCAATCCGGGCTGCCGGTCCCTATGATGCCGCTGCCTGACTTTTTCATTGGCGCTCACGCTAAAATCATGGGCTGGGAACTTGCCACTGCGGACCGAGGCCGGTTTCATACCTACTTTCCATCGGTCCGTCTCATAATGCCACCATGATTTTCCAGGGAGATAGGGCTGTTAACTTATTATTTTGTGGAAGAAGGAGATCTGGGTCAACGGCAAACACCACCAGGCCATCAAAGACCCTGCACCAGGCCTCATGGTCAGCGCCAGAGCGCGGGATGGCGTCATCGAAGCGGTCGAATACCCTTCAAAGCCCTTTGTCCTCGGGGTTCAGTGGCACCCTGAAGGCACATGGAGAGACGATCCATATTCCAAGAAACTCTTCCGCGCTTTCGTGGAGGCTGCCGAAAGCTTCTGGGGCGAGAAACGGCGGAGGTGAATGCGAGGTGAGACATTTCGATTAAACGACTTTAGTGGATGGGCTCCGCACTAGGCCGCCTTCCGGTCCTTGACCCGGGAAGAACGAAGGGTGTGACGCTTCTGGGCCGAGAGCACGGCTTTCCTCATGCGTATTGCCAGAGGGGTGATCTCCACCAGCTCGTCATCCCGGATGAAGCTGATGGCCTGCTCAAGGGTAATGGGCTTTACGGGAGAGAGGATGACATTTTCATCCTTTCCTGCCGCTCTCATGTTGGAGAGTTTCTTTTCCTTGCACGGGTTGACGTCGATGTCCTCGCCCCGGTTGTGTTCTCCCACGATCATGCCTTCGTAGACCGGCTCACCCGGCACAATGAAAAGCCGTCCCCGGGGCTCCAGGTTGAACAGGGCATAGGGTACGGCCTTTCCGGTGCGATCGGCAACAATGGAGCCGGTAAAGCGGCTGGGGCAGTCCCCCCTGAATTCCTCGTAGCCGTCGAACAGAGAATGCATGATGCCGGTGCCCCGGGTATCCGTCAGAAACTCGTCGCGGTACCCGATGAGGGCCCGGGCAGGCACGGAGAATTCCATTCTCACGCGGCCTTTGCCGTTGTTGACGAGGTTGTTCAGCTTTCCCTTGCGAAGCAAGAGCTTTTCCGTGACCACGCCTAAGAACCGTTCCTCGCAATCGACGAGAACGCGTTCTATGGGTTCGAGCTTGCGGTTGTTTTCGTAACGGTAAATCACTTCCGGCCGGCCCACACAGAATTCATACCCTTCACGACGCATGGTCTCAATGAGGATAGCCAACTGAAACTCTCCCCGGCCCTTGACCAGGCTGCTGTCGCGGTCGTCGCCCTTTTCCACCTGGATGGCCACATTTCTGCGGGCCTCCTTCACCAGCCGGCCGTGGATGCGGCTCGATTGGACGTATGTTCCGTCTCGTCCACCAAAGGGAGAAGTGTTGACGGTGAATTTCATGGATACCGTAGGTTCATCCACGGTGATCCGGGGCAGGGCGGCCGGGTGCTCCCTGTTGCAGATGGTGTCGCCGATCTTGACCTCCTCGATCCCCGCCAGCACCACGATATCGCCGGGCTGAACCTCGTCCACATCCTGGAGTTTTGTCCCTTCGTAGACCTGGATCTGCGACACGGTGAGAGGCCTTGGCTCGCCGGTTGCACCCAGACACACGAGGCTGTCCCTGGATCGGGCCTTTCCATGAAAAATCTTTCCGATGGCCAGGCGCCCCACGTAATCCGAGTAGCCCAGGTCCGAAACCAGCATCTGGAACGGAGCCTCGGCATCGTAAGAAGGCGCGGGGATCTCATCGAGGATGGTGTCCAGAAGCACCTGCAAGTCGCGGCCGTCTTCATCAAGGGTTCTCTTGGCGATGCCATCCCGGCCTATGGCATAGAGCAGGGGAAACTCGAGCTGGTCCTCGGTCGCGTTCAGGTCAATCAGGAGATCGTAGATTTCGTCGAGCACCTCTTCCGGCCGCGCGTCCGGCCGGTCGATCTTGTTGATGACCACGACGATCTTGAGGCGCGCATCCAACGCCTTTTTCAACACAAAGCGGGTCTGGGGCAAAGGACCCTCCGAAGCGTCGACGAGAAGAATCGCGCCGTCGACCATGGAGATGGCCCGCTCCACTTCGCCGCCGAAATCGGCGTGACCGGGCGTGTCGATGATGTTGATCCGGATCCCTTTCCAGGTCACAGAGCAGTTTTTGGCCGCAATCGTGATTCCCCGCTCACGCTCGAGGTCCAGGTTGTCCATGAGCCTCTCGTTGACCGCCTGGTTGTCCCTGAACAGGCCGCTCTGGCGAAACAGGGCATCAACCAGGGTTGTCTTGCCGTGGTCGACGTGGGAGATGATGGCGATGTTCCTCAAACTTCGGTTTGTCAGTATTGTTGGCATTGTTTGAATGGTCCCGTGTTTTATCGCCCTTTGCCGGAATACCCGGTTCCTACCAGAAAGATGGACGGAGAGCTTCATCCCCACCCCGTTTGGGCGAAATACTGAATATAATCTTTCCGAATGCAATTACAAGCATTGTCTGGTGAAGCTCGGAGAAAAGATGCCGGGCGCGGCCGAAGCAAGAGAAAAGCCTTGAGCCCTGGGTCAAACTTCACCGCTCAGGCCGATGTTGACATGGTTCACCCCCGCACGTATAGTCCACGGATAACAGGCGGATAATGAGGATTTAGCCAAGATCGGCGGGGACATCAAGGCCTCGGCAACACCGGGAAAAACAAGCCTTCAATCTTGACGGTTTTGCAAAAAGGCCGATAGACCATGATCTGTCATTGCGAGCCCTTCGACAGGCCCTTCGATTTTTACTCAGGGCCATGAGCAAGGTCGAATGGCTCAGGATAAACTCCGCGAAGCCGTTCGGCCCCGAGCTCACGGCCGAGGGGCAATGTCGTAACTGGCCGGATATTCATGAGATTGCCACGGCCCTTTGGGCCTCGCAATGACGGGTTGGGGCTTTTTGCGATTTCATCAATCTTAATGTACGAGTCCGAATGAGGGGGTTAAGATGAAAATGATCGGTCTGATCGGGGGCATGAGTTGGGAGTCCTCCATCGAGTATTACCGCATCATCAACGAAACCGTTAAAGCGAAGCTCGGCGGCCTGCATTCGGCCAAATGCATCATGTATTCCGTCGACTTCGCCGAGATAGAAGTCCTGCAGCATCAAGGGAAATGGCACGACGCTGCGCAGTTGTTAGCCGGTGCGGCGAAAGGCCTCGAGAGCGGCGGTGCGGATTTCATTGTCATTTGCACCAATACCATGCACAAGGTGGCCGACGATATACAGACGCACATCCATATCCCCATCTTGCACATTGCCGACGCAACGGCCCGGCGGATCAAGGATTCCGGCATTCGCAAGATAGGCCTATTGGGTACACGCTTCACCATGGAGGACGCTTTCTACAAAGACAGGCTCGTCCAGAAGCATGCCTTGGATGTCGTTACTCCTGACCCTCAAGAGCGAGAGATTGTGCATCGGGTGATTTACGATGAACTGGTCATTGGGGAAATACGACAGGATTCGCGCAAGCAATACGTAGACATCATGGAACGACTGGTCAGGAATGGCGCAGAGGGAGTGATTTTAGGCTGCACGGAAATAGGGCTGCTGGTTCACGACAAGGATTGCCGAGTGCCCTTATTCGATACAGCAAGGATTCATGCCGAAGCGGCGGTCGAATACGCGCTGACGCCCTAAATCTCAACATCCAGGCCGCTGAACGATATTGTTGGGAGTCAAATTTGTTGAACTCGTAAAAAGTCAGAAACCGGCTTTCTGTTAATGGTTCTATACATCACCATGAACGGGATATCAGGCACTTAGACTGACTACGAAGCGTTCGCCCTGAGGTATCGAAGGGTGAACGGGGCTTTTTACGAACGCATCAAATTTGTCCTGCATGAAAGAATCACCTATTGAACCCTATGTATGCCAACACACCGAATAGGAGAAAAAATGAAAACGATTTGTCTGGTTGGGGCCTTTGACACCAAGGCTGAGGAATATGCCTTTGTCCGGGAGCAAATCCTTGCCAGGGGACATGAGGTACTCACGGTGAACACGGGAATCATGGGATCGACCGACCTCTTCCCCGTGGACATACAAGCCCATGATGTCGCAAAAGCGGGCGGCGGCAGCCTTGAGCGACTTCGGGAGAGGAAAGACCGTGGCGAGGCAATCAAGGTTATGTGTGCGGGTGCACCGGCAGTCGTTAAGTCCTTGTATGACGCCCGCATGATCGACGGCATCCTCGGTATGGGAGGTACGGGAGGAACCGCGGTCGTCACTTCGGCCATGCGTGCCCTTCCTGTGGGCGTGCCGAAAGTCTGTGTCTCGACCACGGCAGCCGGCGATGTTGGAGATTACGTGGGAACCAAGGATATTACGATGATCCCCTCCATCGTCGACGTGGCCGGCATGAATCGCATCTCCCGCATCGTTTTCTCACGCGCAGCCGGAGCGATTTGCGGCATGGTTGAAACGGATATCTCGGAGAGTTCAGGGGACAAGCCGGTCATCGCTGCATCGATGTTCGGCAACACGACTCCGTGTGTCAGCGCCTGCATGACGGATCTTTCGAGCAAGGGATACGAAGTCCTTGTTTTCCACGCAACCGGAACCGGCGGGAGGACCATGGAAAGCCTGGTAAGGGAAGGTTTAATTGACGCGGTTCTGGACATCACGACAACGGAATGGGCCGACACGATATGCGGCGGGGTGTGGGATGCCGGCCCTGAGCGGCTCGATGCCGCCGGGCAAATGGGAATCCCTCACCTCATCGCACCGGGATGCGTGGACATGGCCAATTTCGGCGGCATGGAAACCGTGCCGGAGAAATACAAGAAGGGGAACCGCACCTTCTACGAATGGACCCCAGCGGTGACCCTGATGCGCACCAACAAAGAAGAGAATGAGAAAATGGGGAAAATATTCGCGGAAAAGGCGAACGCCGCCAGGGGTCCGGTGGCATTTCTTCTTCCTCTCAGGGGAGTATCCCTTCTCGACGGAGACGATCAGCCGTTCTGCGACCGCGAGGCGGACAGGGCCATGTTCGATGCCCTCAAGGAAAACCTCAGAGAAGGCATCGAGGTCGTCGAAATGGACAACCATATCAACGATCCCGAGTTCGCGGCCAAGGCGGTCGAGATGATGATGGCCCTCATCGAACAAGCCAAAGGATGAATCCTGCATGCTGTCGGGCTGCGGACAGGCGTTAGGCATCATGGTGTTAAGGATGCCGGCTTCTTATTTCGCTTTGCTTATCCGGGTGAAATCGAATATAAGCCGAAAATTATTGTGAGACCGGGCAGCATGGTCGGGCCCGGCCCAGGAGGAACGATATGGCAGCGATTTTGGACAATCGAGTCACCCTGATCACCGGCGGGGGATCAGGTATAGGGCGAGCCGCAGCCTTTGCCTGTGCCGAGGAGGGCGGCAAGATCATCATTGCAGACAGCGACGCCCAGGGCGGTGAAGAGACGGCGCACCAAATCCGCGACAAAGGCGGGGATGCCCTCTTCATCCGAGCAGACGTTTCTCAGACGGCCGACGTTGAAGCTTTATTCTCCCAGGCCGTAAAACACTACGGCCGGTTGGATTGCGCCTTCAACAACGCCGGCATCGAAGGGGAAAGCACACCCCTGGCCCAATCCAAGGAAGAGGTGTGGGATCGCGTTCTGGGAGTCAACCTCAAGGGGGTGTGGCTGTGCATGAAATATGAACTTCTGCAGATGCTCAGGCAGGGAAGCGGGGCCATTGTGAACAACGCGTCCGTCATGGGGCTGGTGGGCAGCCCCTCGAACCCCGCCTACACGGCCAGCAAGCACGGAGTCGTGGGCCTCACCAAATCAGCGGCCCTGGCTTATGCCCAGTCCGGTATCCGGGTCAATGCTGTTTGCCCGGGGTTTGTTCAATCCCCCTTGACCGATCGCAAGTTCGCCCTTTCGCCCGAGCGCAAGGATGCGGTCATTGCGCGGCATCCCATCGGCCGGCTGGGCACGACAAATGAGATTGCCGCGGCCGTAGTCTGGCTCTTCTCGGATGGGTCCTCATTTGTCACCGGCCACTCCCTGAGTGTCGACGGCGGGTATGTCATCCAGTAAGGCTGGGAGAAGTGCGTGAAGCAGGGTGGAATTGAATCGCTGCCAATGCGGAGGATGAGAGCATGCCGGATCTTTTCGAACCCACAGTCCTGAACGGGATGACTCTGGCCAATCGGTTCGTCAGGTCCGCCACGTGGGAAGGGCTGGCAACAGCAGAGGGCTTTGCGACCGAGCGTCTCACAAGGCTGTTGGTAGACCTGGCGGCCGGGAATGTGGGGCTGATCATTACAAGCCATGCCTATGTCAGTCCCGAGGGCCGGGCGGCCCCCGGCCAACTGGGAATCTACACGGACGGCCATGTGCCTTCCCTGAAGGAAATGGTGGAAAAAATCCACGCCGCCGGGGGCAAGGTCGCCGTCCAGATTTCCCATGGAGGCCGATATGCCCTGAAGTTTCCCGATGTCGTTCGTCTCGGCCCCTCGGCGATTGAGACAAGGGGGAAGCTCCAGTGCAGGGAAATGACCGTGGAGGAGATCCAAAGGATCACCTCTCAGTTCGCGGATGCTGCGCGGCGTGCCAGGTCTGCAGGATTTGACGCCTTGCAATTCCACGCGGCACACGGCTACCTCCTGAGCGAATTCCTCTCGCCCTTCTTCAATCACAGGACCGACGCGTATGGAGGCCCGCTCACGAACCGTGCACGGTTCCTCCTGGAGTCGGTCAACGCGGTCAGGGCCGAGGTGGGAAGCGCGTTCCCGATCCTCGTGAAACTCAACTCCCAGGAGTTTCTCGAAGGCGGGAGCACCGTGGAAGACATGCTGGAAGTCGCTCACCTCCTCGAAAAAGCGAAGGTGGATGCCATCGAAATGAGCGGGGGCAATCATGTGGAGGGCATATTTGGAGCATTTTTTCCCGCTCGGCCGGGCAAGCAAAAACAGGGAGAAGTGCCCTACTATCTCGGTGAAGCGCGTCGATACAAGGAAAGCATTCGTGTGCCCCTGATGCTCGTGGGCGGCATCCGCTCCTATGAGTGGGCGAAGCGCATTGTGTCGGAAGGCTATGCCGACTATGTTTCCCTTTCCCGGCCCCTCATCAGGGAGCCGGGGCTGATCAAGAGATGGAAGTCGGGAGACACGGCAAAGTCTGCCTGCATTTCGGACAACGGCTGCTTCAAGCCGGCCCTCGAAGGCCAGGGAGTGTTCTGCGCCGTAGCTGCCCGGAAGACTGAGCGAGATCCGAAAGAGGGTTGAGTTCCCGCCGGCGTGACAGCCGATTTCCTGAGTGGGTAAAGTTTTACTACAAAATAGACATTCTCTTCCCTGTTCATAGGTAAACATTTTCACACATTGGGTGCACCGATCCTGCCTCCTTATCCAACCCTATGAAATCCTGATCATTTCGCTGCCCTCGCTGTGAAGTGCACGCATTTTGCAATGTCAAGGTGCATCGGCTTTTGGTCTTTGATTCCCAAAGCGTTTTGAGGAGAACGACAAATTATCGTGAGAAAGGGGGTGAGTCGCGGGTATCTCTCTTGTTGGCTGAATTAGAATAGGAACAACATTACCATCATTACATTCAGAAAGGAGTTCGACATGGCTAAGAAATTGTCTGTTTTCGTGATTGCGTGCTTTGTGATGGGTCTGCTGGTGAGCCCCGCGTTCGCGGCCGGAAAAAACGGCCAGGCAGGAAAGTCCAACATCGGGCATCTTTATCTTTATGAAAAAGACCCGGTCACCTGGGATATCATCGTAGGCGGCGCCTGGGGCAAGATGCAATACAACCTCGCAGGACCCGAATTAGACTTCGTATTCAACGGCCATAACCTTGTGCCGTTTGTGGAGTACACCCTTATGTATTACCCGGATCCGTGGCCTGGAACTGGTTTGATTTGCCTGGGATCTGGTGCTGCAAATGAGTGGGGTGATGTCCACATCAAAGCTACCGTCGATACAGGTGACTTGCCGATAACTACGGATGAGAATGCTGGCGCAAAGATCTGGCTCGTTCTTTCCAGTGATGTTGACTGCGAAGGCGAATCCATGATCGGCTGGCATCCAACGGAGTATCTTTTCGAGTACGACCTGATCGCTTTTGACGACACCGACGCCGAATAGGCCCCTCTGATTTAGCGCCGACACGACGCAAGTGAAGGCAGGACCGCCCGCGGTCCCGCCTTTCACTATGCGCCGACGGGAGATTTCAAATAGGCTGTCGCGCTTGCATTCTGCCGGCCGTCGAGGCAGGACAAGCTGACAAGCATCCATGTCTTTTTTCCCTGCCTAGGCAGCGAACTCCGCGCCTCCCATGATATCTCTCAGTTCATGGACCTCCACGGCAAGCGAGACTTTCCCCTTCATAGCCGAATTGAACGTAATCGCCGAAGTGAAGCGTTGTACGGCCATTGCGGATGCGGCCTGCCCAATGAATACGATGGTGCGATGGCCTGTCATGTAATACCCGTCGAAAGAATCAAAATCGATCCCTTCCGGGAGTTTATCAAAAAGGTTTAGAAACTTCTTGACGGCCTCAATATCTTCGGTGTTCTCCCACGTGAACATGGCCACAAAACGAAAATAGTTCTCCCTCAGTTTTCTCGCCGGCATTGCCCTCCCTCCTTTCGTCCTTCAGGTTTAAAGCGAAATTCCCGTCCTCCGTAACCAAGGGCTCCCGAAAGGTTTTGCCCCTTTCTCCTCGTGAAAAACCTTACGGCCCTTTTCGAAGCCAGCCGGAAGCCCCACACGATTTTAAAAGTACCCTTGCCTGGTTGACGCTTTCCCCTGCCTCTATCGCAGATCCTTTCCTTTTCAGGATCTCGGAATAAATCAGATGGTCCATACCCAAATCCCACGCCATGCCATGGTTCTTGTGAGCACTTATGGCTCTTCCAATCCACGCCTCTGCATCATCAAGATATTCGTCGCCGGTCTTAATCATGATATCACTGATCCATCTTGCCATGGAGCCTTCATAGAGCTTGACCTTGTTCTCCTTTGCGTAAGCGCATAATCGTTCCAGGTCGCTCCCCCTGTCATTGTGGTATGCCTTTGTCCTTGCCAAGGCTATCTGGCTCAACCTGGCGGTGGAAGGGAAGATACCGGCCATTTCCCGGAGATGGATCGCTTTCTCATAATGCTCCTGCGATTTCCCATAATCGCCCATCTCAAAACAGGCGTAACCCAGCCACTGGTTGGCCACCACGCACAACGACAGGAGATTGATATTTTCCGAAAAGCGGAGACCTTCCATCAAATACTTCCGAGCCTCTTCAAACAAGCCTCTGTAAAAACATGAAAACCCGTGGGATGAGTAGGCCATCGCTTTCGAATAGATGTCCCCGCTTTTTTCTGCAATCTCCAGCGCCTCCTCACTGGTCCTGTAGCCCAAATCATTTTTCCCCTGGTAGTTATAGGCGTAGAAGCTCAGAAAGCTTTTCATGATGGAAATACTCCAGGGAATGTTGATGGCTTGGACCACATTGAGTGCCCTCTCAATGTAAAAGGAGGTCTTCTCAAATTCGCAATTCCACGACAGCGCCAGGCCCAGCATATAGTTGGCCAGCACAGATGTGGCGATATCATTTGCTTGCTCCGACACCTCGACAGCCTGTTCAAGATGATTGAGGGCTTCCATCAAATTTTCTTTGACCGCAAAGCTATGGTACCCGAGGATCAGGTGGACCTGAGAAATGCGACGTTTGTCCCCATGCCTCAAGGCGAGGTCCACGACAGGATCGATAGCCTCCTTGGCTTCCGCCACATAACTCATGAGAAAGAGGTAGATACCGAGACCGGCCCTGGCGTCAACGAGCGCCTTTTCCACCTCACCGGCCCGGGGCAACTTTTCGAGACATGCCACCCTCTTCCTTGTGTAGGCGATCGCGTCATTCAGGGCAGCGGATTTCTCGGCCCTCTTGGCAGCCAGGCGGGCGTATTCGGCGGCCTTGAGGTTGTTTCCGCTTTCAAAGAAATGATTGGTCAGAACGACATGGTGCTCGGCGAGGTTATCCCGGTAAAGCGCCTCGATTGCCTTCCCGATGGCTTCATGGAGCCCTCTTTTACGCGACGTCAGCATGGAGTCATAGACGACTTCCCTTGTAAGGGCATGTTTGAAGATATAAGTGGATTGGGGGTATACACCCCTCTCGTAAAGAAGTTCCGCATTCTTCAGGTCCGAGAGGTGGGAACCCAGTTCGTGCTCAGGAAGGTTCGAGGCGCGACGGATCAGGTCATAGCTGAACTCCCGTTCTATGACCGCTCCGGTACGGAGCACTTCCTTGGCGCCCTCGCTCAGCAAGTCCACCCTCGCCATAATCACGTCATGGATTTTATAAGGAATCCTTGCACCCTCGACGTTTTGGCCCAACAGCCATTTTCCGTTCTTCAATTCGATGACCTTCAGATCTTTGAGAGATCGGATGAATTCTTCGATGTAGAGGGGGATTCCATCGGTTTTCTCTGCGACCAAGTCCTCGAGACACCTGTCCAATTCAGCTCCCGTCAGAAGGTGGTGAGCCATCACAAGAGAGTCCCGACTGGACAGCCTGTTCAGAGTGATTTGGCTATGATAAGACCTGCCGGTCCACGTGTGAGAGAAGTCAGGTCGATAGGTCAGGAGCAACAAGATCCTCCGACCTGGAATATTGTCCATCAGGAGTGTCAGACACTCTCTTGTGCTCTTGTCAGCCCAATGAAGATCTTCCATGACCAGGATGAGGGGGCGTAGTTGCGATGACCGGATAACGATGGTGTTGAGGGCTTCGATGATCCGCTTTTTCTTTTCCTGAGTGCTGGCGGCGTGTGCCTCCGTTCCGCTTTCTTTGACCAGGAGAAGCTCGATCGAACCGAACAAGATACTGTCTTTTTCTATTCCCAAGGTTTGCAGGCCTTTCCTGACTTTCTCCCGAACTTGACCGTCCTCATCCTCCTCTACGATGGCAAATGCGGCTCGCAAGATTTCCAGGATAGGGTGGTAAGCCACGTTCCGGCTGTGGGAGTTGCAACGCCCTTCAATGAATGTCACGTCTTCGCCTGATACAGTCTTTCTAAATTCATAGACCAGCCTGGACTTCCCGGCTCCCGGATCGGACATAATGGAAAAAGCCTGGCCTCTTCCTCCCTTGACCCTTTGGAGACCGTCGAGCAGGAGTTCCAGCTCCCGTTCCCTTGCAGTGAACGGCGTCAGACCCTTTTCTGCAATGAGATCAAACCCCGTCCTTCCTGTACTGAGACCGATGACCCTGTACACTCTGACAGGGTTTGCCATGCCTTTGACTTGACGGTTTCCCAGGGCCTCAAATCTGAACAACCCCTCCGTCAACTTGAAAGTGTCTTCCGTGATATAGATGGTTGAGGGTTCCGCCATGCTTTCCAGTCTGGAGGCCAAGATCACGGTATCCCCGACAGCCTTGAATTCAACGCGCAAATCGTTGCCCAGGGCTCCTACCACAACGGGCCCCGTATGGATGCCGATCCGAAAGCTTAAGCGCGGCAGGTCCTCTTGCCGCCTGAGCCCGTCGCTGAGTTTGATCATCTCCTGGTGGATAGCCAGCGCCGACCGGACAGCCTTCTGAGGGGCATCCTCCAGAGCGATCGGGGCCCCAAAAAGGGCCATGACGCCGTCACCGGTCATCTCGTTCACCGCCCCTTCGTAATCCGCGACTTTGTGAATCAAAATCTCGTAGACCTGGTCCATGATGCGATAGGCTCTTTCTGGCCCCGCCTTTTCCACCAGGGGTGTAGATCCGACCATGTCGCAGAACATCACGGTGACGAGCCTGCGCTCGCCCTCAATCTTGCCCCTCTGAGAAAGGATCTTCTCGGTGAGCCCCTGAGGCAGGTAACGCTGTATTCTTTTTAGCTTTTCCTCCAACGCAACGACAACAGGCGAGGGGATGGCCGGCGGGATGAAGCTGCGACCACAGCCTCCGCAAAACCGGTCACCAGGCTGGTTTTCGAAATGGCAGTCAGGGCAAACGTGGGACAGTCTTCTGCCGCACTGGAGACAGAATTTCCTGGTCTCAAGATTCTCCGTATCGCAGTCCGGGCATCTCATCCTTGCTGGCTCGGCAAAAGAATTCATCGTGATTAAAAAGAGGAAGGAAGTCTTTTTCAGGACTTGGGCCCTGATCTGCTGAGACAACCCCCAACTGAACGGACACGTTCCAGACGTAGCGAGGTGGGCCCATTTTGAACGGTTTCTCCATGAGTCACCTTGGCTGCGAAGATTTTGGTTGGAAGGGGAAATACTGACAGCATTGAATGCCAAAGCACCTGTGAAGTCAAGTAAAACATTACTCTTCCACATTCCACGCTTCACACGCTGGATGTTGCAAAGCAAGAAACAGTGCATAGCTTGATGCGGAAATGGGCCGTATGATGCACAGGTTTTTTTCTGACGCTTTAATCCAAACAGGTTTAACGACGCCTGAAGCTCTGCAGAAAATATCACCCGGGTCCTGCCGAGTCGGAGGTCGACCGCCCGCCGTCATGATTAGTCAACACGTTGACCCAACTCAGAAAATTCCGGATTAGGGGTTTTGTCGCATGTACTCCATCGCCTTGAAAATGCTCATCGGTGACCGGGGCAAGTACCTGGGTATCATCATGGGGCTCACCTTTGCCTCTCTGCTGATCACGCAGCAGTCCTCCATTTTCACCGGCCTCATGACCCGGACCTACGGGGCCATCACCGATCTTTCCCAGCCCGACATTTGGGTGATGGACCCCAAGGTGTTGTTCATCGACGACATTAAACCACTCCAGGACACGGAGCTTTACCGCGTCAGGGGCATCCCGGGAGTGGAGTGGGCCGTTCCCCTTTACAAGGGCCTCCTCAAAGCAAGGCTTGAAAACGGCAACTTCCAGATCTGCAATGTTTTGGGCTTGGATGACGCCACGCTCATCGGCGGGCCTCCCCTCATGCTCGAGGGCAGCTTGAGCGACCTGCGGCGCCAGGACTCGATTATCGTCAATGACGTGGGCGCCAGAACCAGGCTGGCAAAACCGCCCAAGGAGCCGGGAGGAAAGCGCATTCCCCTCCAGGTGGGGGACACTCTGGAAATCAACGACCACCGCGCCGTGGTGGTGGGGATATGCCGCGTTTCCAGGACGTTTCAGTCCCAGCCGGTCATCTTCACGACCTACAACCGCGCCACCACCTTTGCACCCAGGGAGCGAAAGCTCCTTTCTTTCGTCCTCGTGAAGGCCAAGCAAGGGGAAGATATCCAGACCGTGTGCGACCGGATCAGGGAGAGAACAGGGCTTGCGGCTTACACGGCCCAGCAGTTCAAAGATCTGACCTATGACTTTTTCATGAAGAACACGGGCATCCCCATCAACTTCGGGATCGCCGTGGGCCTCGGGTTCCTGATCGGGACGGTCATCGCAGGCCAGACCTTCTACAACTTCACGCTGGAAAACCTGCGGTATTTCGGGACCCTCAAGGCCATGGGCGCCACGAACGCCGTGCTTCTGCGCATGATCGTTCTTCAGGCCCTCGTGGTCGGGTCCATCGGCTACGGCATGGGCGTGGGCGGTGCTTCTCTTTTCGGGTACCTGATGGGGGGCACGGAACTCGCCTTTCGTTTGACCAAGGATCTTCTCTATGTTTCCGGCGGCGCCATCGTCATCATCATTGTTTTTTCGGCTCTTATCAGCATCCACAAGGTGATGCGCCTCGAGCCGGCCATTGTGTTCAAGACCTAGGATGTGAACCATGAGCGCGAATCAGGTCGCCGTATATTGTGAGGGAATCACCAAGTCCTATGTGATGGGAACGACCAAGGTCATCGCCCTCAGGGGCGTGGACCTGGAGGTTCGCATGGGAGAGCTTCTCATGCTCGTGGGACCTTCAGGGTGCGGAAAAACCACGCTCATTTCGGTTATGGCCGGGATCCTCGACCACGACGAAGGACAGTGCCTGGTCTTCAACCACGATCTCCGGGCCATGGGCCAGAGGAGAAAAACAGGATACCGGGGATCGAATATCGGATTTGTTTTCCAGGCCTACAATCTCCTGCCTACCTTGTCCGTCCTCGAAAACGTCTCCGTGCCGCTCCTCATCAACGGCTCAAGCCGGTCCAAGGCCCTTGAGAAGGCCGGCCGGCTTCTCGGTCAGGTCGGTCTCGGGGACAAATTGCGGTCCCTGCCATCTCAGCTCTCAGGGGGCCAGCAGCAGCGGGTGGCGATTGCTCGGGCTCTGGTCCATGACCCGAAGCTCATTGTCTGCGACGAACCTACGAGCGCGCTGGATGCGGACACGGGCCGCATGGTCATGGAAGTTCTGCGCGGCACGGCCCTTTCCGCGGACCGCGCTTTGATCATCGTCACCCACGACAACCGGATCTTCAATTTCGCCGACCGGATCGCCCGCATGAACGACGGCCGGATCACCCTGGTTGAATCCCAGGTGGCCCATGAATAAGGAGGCGCCATGATTCGCAAGTATGTCCTTCCCCTGCTGGCTGTCGCCGGCGTGCTCTTTGCCGTCTGGACCGCGGTCCAGAGCGCCAAGCCCACTCCCCCGGCCAAGCCCGTTGCCGATCCGCCCCGGCCGTCTTTCTCGAACAAGATTTCGGGTTCGGGCATCATCGAGGCGAGCACGCGAAATATCGCCATAGGGACCCACATCCCGGGCATCGTGAACCGTGTCTTTGTCAGGGTGGGCGACAAGGTCAAGGAAGGAGACCCTCTCTTTGCCCTGGATGACCGGAAAAATCAGGCCGAGTCGGCCGTGCGCCATGCCGCGGTGATGGAAGCGGAGGCCCGGCTCAACCGGTTGAAGCAGGCGCCGCGTCCCGAAGAGCTTCCCATTGCTCTGGCCAGGGTGAAAGAAGCCGAAGCCACGCTGGAGGACCTCCGGCAGCAGCTCAAGATCGTGGAAAGCGTCACGGACCGAAGGGCCGTGAGCATCGAGGATGCGAACAAACGGCGCTTTGCCGTAGCTGTCGCCGAGTCCAGGCTGGTTCGGGCCCAAGCCGACCTGGCCCTGCTCAAAGCCGGTTCATGGAAGCCGGACATCGAGGTGGCCCGAGCCGATGTGGCGCGTGCCCGTGCGGAACTTCAGGCCGCGCAGGTCGAAATCGACAGGCTCACCGTTCATGCCCCTGTGGCAGGCCAAGTGCTTCAGGTGAACATCCGGCCCGGCGAGTTTGCCCAAAGCGGGGCGCTCCCTCAGCCCCTGCTCCTGCTCGGGAGCGTGGACAGGTTGCACGTCCGGGTGGACATTGACGAGAACGATGCGTGGCGCTTCAGCCCTAAAGCGCCGGCTGTGGCCTACCTGCGGGGACATGCCGAGTACAAGACCGACCTGACCTTTGAGTATATAGAGACCTACGTGATCCCGAAGAGATCCCTTACGGGAGACAGCACGGAGCGGGTGGACACGAGGGTTCTCCAGGTGATCTACAGCTTCCCGCGAGAGACCCTTCCGATCTACCCCGGCCAGCAGGTGGACGTTTACATCGAGGATCGAACGCCATCGGCCGCTGGTGAAGGAAAAGGAGGCAAGGAATGAAAAAAAACGGTCTGATTCTTTGCGCCTGGCTCATGGTTGCAGGGGCATGCGCGCCGGTCGGCCCCGACTACCTGAGAGAAGATCCAACCTTGCCTTCAACGTTCGGCTCTCTGCACCCGGGAATCTCCACTGGGGAAGAACCCGAAAAAAGATTTTTCAGCACTTGGTGGAAGGGGCTCCAGGATCCTGTGCTGGATCGTTTAATTGAAAATGCATTGAGAAGCAACCTCGATCTTCGCGTAGCCCGGGCACGGGTTCAGCAGGCGCGCGCCCTGGCAGGGATCAGCGCTTCCGGGCTCCTGCCCGAGGGCGGCCCTCAGGGCTCCTACGAGACCTACCGCCGCTCCGACTTTTCCCTTCCCGGCCAAAGCGGCGGCACCTCTACGACGTTGCCGAAGCGGCGAGGAGATCTCTACCAGGTCGGGTTCGATGCTTCCTGGGAGATCGACATCTTCGGAGGCGTGAGGCGGGAGATCGAGGCGGCGGAGGCAAACCTGGATGCATCTGAAGAGGCTCTTCGCGACGCCCTTGTGACCCTTCAGGGTGAGGTGGCACGAAATTTCCTGGATTTACGGGGTCAGCAGCTTCGCATCGAAATTGCGCGCAGGGAACTGGAAACGCGAAGAGCCAACGTGGACATCGCTGAATCGCGTTTCAAAGCCGGCCTGGTGAGCCAGCTCGAACTGGTAAGGGCGCAAGGAGAGGTCGCCGTCGCCCAATCGCGAATTCCCGCCCTGGAGAACACCGTCCTGGCCACCGTGCATCGCCTGGGAGTCCTTCTTGGCCGCGAACCCGGGAGCCTTGTGCCCGAGCTTTCCAGGCCGGCCGCCCTTCCCGAGATCCCCGACAACCTTCCAGCGGGCCTCCCATCCGAGTTGCTTCGGCAAAGACCCGACATCCGCAAGGCGGAGCGGGACGTGGCTGCTGCGACAGCCCGGATCGGCGTTTCCACCGCTGATCTCTTCCCGAGATTTTCTCTCACGGGCTCCTTCGGGTACCTGGACGACGACCTGGACAGCCTGTCCTGGCGCTCCGGCCATTATTGGCGTATAGGCCCTGCATTTCGCTGGCCCATCCTGAACTTCAAGCGCATCCTCTCGGCCATCGATGCGAGCAAAGCCGTCCGTGATGAGACCCTGGCGCAATATGAGAAAGCGGTGCTCACCTCCCTGGAAGAAGTGGAAAACGCCCTCGTGACCCTTTCCAGGGAAAAGCGCAGAACCGAAGCACTCGTTGAAGCCGTGCGCGCGAACGATTCGGCCGTGGGCCTGGCCCAGGAGCTATACAGGGTAGGCGCCCAGAGCTACCTTGCCGTGCTCGATGCCGAGGCGGCCCTCTACAATGCCCAGGATCAATTGGCCCAGAGCAGGCAGAACCGGGCTGTCGCGTTCGTGTCTCTTTACAAGGCCCTTGGTGGAGGGTGGCAGAACATGGAAGGGGGACCGGCCGGTGAAGCGCGGCAAAAAGAGGCGGAGACTTCACAGGTCGCTGTTCGACCGGGAGGATAGCACGATGGGAGTCGTTGTCGGAAAAGAAGCCCCTGGTTTCAAGGCAGAGGCTTTTCACCAGGGCATGATCGAAGAAGTCAGGCTCGAACACTACCGGGGCCGGTGGGCGGTTCTCTTCTTTTACCCTGCCGACTTCACCTGCGTCTGACCGACCGAATTGGCGGCAGTTGCCGCCAAGTACCCTGCCTTTCAGGAACTGGACGCGGAAGTGCTGGCTTTGAGCGTGGACAGCATCGACAGCCACAGGGATTGGCATGAAAAGGAGCTCTCCAACATGGTCTCCGGCGGGATTCGCTTCCCCATGATCTCGGATCCGGGCGGAAGGATCGGAAAACTTTACGGCGTCTACGACGAAGACGCCAAGACCGACCGTCGGGGCCGGTTCATCGTGGACCCCAAGGGCGTGGTGCAGTCCATGGAGATCACGTGCGATGCCCTGGGCCGGAACATCACCGAAGTGTTGCGGCAGTTAAGGGCGCTCAGGCACCGGCAGGAAACCGGCGATCTGATGCCCTGCGGCTGGGAGCCCGGCAAACCCGCTCTGCCGGGGGACAGGGACGCATCGGAGACGGCCGGGCAGGTGTGGAAAACCTGGAAACCGAGAAATGCCTTTTGAGGAGATTTGCCCACGATGGAATCGTTGTTGAAAGCATGGGACGGTGAAACCGTCATCACACGCTATGACCGGACTACCGGATCCTGGATCTTCATTGCAATCCACTCCACCCGGCTCGGGCCGGCGGCCGGGGGCACGCGGATGAAGTCCTACCCTGACGTGCCGGCGGCCTTGAAGGACGCATTGCGGCTGGCCGCAGGAATGAGTTACAAGTTCGCCACGCCCGGCATGCCCTTTGGTGGCGCAAAGGCGGTTATTGCCGTTCCCCCCGACCTTGACCCCCAGGCACGGCCGGCACTGCTACGGCGCTTTGGCTCGCTGGTTCACCAGCTCGGAGGCCTGTTCTACACCGGACCCGACGTGGGGACAAGCTCCGAGGATATGGACATTATCGCCGAAACGGGTGCGCCTTACATTTTCGCCCGCACGCCGGCTGCGGGCGGAGCCGGATCCCCCGGGCCCTTTACGGCGCTGGGCGTCTTCACGGGCATCCAGGCCGCCTGCGAACATCTCTTTGGGGAGGCATCCCTGAAAGGCAGGCGCGTGCTGGTGCAGGGAACGGGCAGCGTGGGGGGAGCGTTGATCGGGCACCTGCGCGCAGCCGGCGCCGAAGTAATGTTCAGCGAAGTGGACGAGGGCGCCATCCGCCGCTTTCACGACGAGATTGGATTGAAGTTTGTCCCGCCCGAGGCGGTCTACAGCACAGAGTGCGACATCTTCGCCCCATGCGCGCTGGGCGGTGTGCTCAACGCCAACACGATCCCGCAACTGAAATGCCGGGGGGTGGCGGGAGGGGCCAACAACCAGTTTGCCGGCCCGGAAGATGCCGAAAGGCTTCGCAAGAGAGGCATTCTCTATGCGCCTGACTATGTGATCAACGTCGGAGGAGCCATGGCCATTATCGGCATGGAAACCCAGGGCTGGACGCAGGAAAGGGCTGAGAAGGAGGTGGTCGAGAGCGTCCGTCGCGCCTTGCGGCAGATATTTGACATGGCGGCGAAGGAGCGCATGACGACCGACGCTGCGGCGTGCCGGGTTGCTGAAGAGCGACTGTCTGCCTAGCCGCGTGGCTGAACTGTATCTTTACAGCCCGAGGGCATAAATCTGGATCTCCTGGGTCTTGCCCTTCACCCTCACAGGGGGAAGAGGCTTCAAGGAAAAGGGTTCACGGAGGCCTGCCTGTGTGGCCTCAGTGAGGAGGATCTCCGTGCCCATTTCCTTGTTGAGGTCCTGGACCCTGGAGGCAAGGTTCACCGTATCACCCACCAGAGCGTAGGAAAGCCGATCCGGGCTGCCGATGTTGGCAGCCACGACCTCCCCCGTGTGAATCCCGATGCCGTGGGCCAGCGGTGGGAATCCTCGGCCATCCAGTTCTCTATTGAAATCACGAAGCCGCTTCGCCATCTCAAGGGCAGCCCGCACGGCCATGGTTTCATGATCCTCCCTGGATATGGGGGCACCAAAGACCGCCTCGATCTCATCCCCTATGTACTGGAGCACGAGCCCGTGGTGTGACCTGACGGCCTCATCCATTTCCTTGAAGTACCCGTTGAGAAGCCTCACCACCTCCTTCGGCTCCGTCCTTTCAACCATCGGAGTGTAGTTCCTCAGATCGGCAAAGAGCACGGTCACCGTTCTGATCTCACCGTCCAGGGGGATCCTGCCTGCAAGGATCTCGTCCCGGATCTCCCGGGTGACATACTTGCCGAAAGTCGTCTTGATGAAGTCCCGCTCCATCAGTCCCTCGTTCATTTCATTGATCACGTCACCGGTGTAGCCGATTTCATCGTTCGAGGTGACGCGCACTTTCTTGTCGAATGCACCGTCACGAACCGATCTTAGCACCTGGATGATCTCCCGCAAAGGAACGGTCAAATTGTGGCTCACCAGGATTGCAAGCCATACGCCGACCCCGATGAAGACCAGGGACTGGCTGATGATGGCCGAGTGAAGCTTGGCAAGTATCCGCTCTGCCTCCCACGGGACCTGTCGTGCCCACATCATGTTATCGAGAATGGAGATAAAAGGCAGAATGTTGCAGGCAAACAGGAAAGCCGTCAGGCGCGTTCTTATCCGAATCCGCAGCGTTCCCGGAGTCATCCAGAGACCGCCTTCAGGAAACATGTGCGGCACCACTCTTCGCTGAAGCACGAACTCGAAGACAAAAAAGGCCACGGTCACGGTGATCAGTCCGGTGAAAAGACTGCGGGTAAGGACATCCTGGAGCAGCCTTCTCTCGGCACCCAACCGCCAGTGAAGCCATGCGTAAAGCACAGCCGCAATGAACCAGACGCCGAAATCAAGGCAGATGAGAAAAAAGGGTTCATTGAGAAGTCTTGCCTTTGCCTGCAGTGTTTCGTTCTCATCGGGCATGACCATGCGGTATCTTTTTTCCCAGTACCTTCTGATCGGCCTTTCATAAATCAGGGTAATCAGGAAAGGGATGAAAAAGGAAAGAGGCAGGAACACCTTGTCAACCGCGCGAGTCCAGCTCTCCATCTCTGGAGTGCCCCCTGTGCCGGAGGTCTGGACCATAAGGAACACAACCGCCACACCGATGACATTGGATATGAGGTTGGCGCCGAGCATGGCATTCTTGAGCCTGAATAAAAGGAGTCTCGTCATGGCCCTTTTTCCTTTCTGGGGTAGTAACTCCTTATGCCCCTCCCCTTGCCCTTCCCACCAGTGGAGGGGAAGCCTGAGGATTGGGAAATCCGTTCCGAGCCTTTCATGGGGACAAAGGGGGGAGTGGTGAGCCACATTGTATAGGCCATGCCGAAAAGGGCAAAACGAAATCCTCTCTTTCACGAGCTTTTTGAACGATCAGCCGGCTCACCCCTTGTCCCCCATCATCGGGGCAGAGGTTTACCAGGCCGTACCACAGGCGACCAAGAACAGCGATGAGTGGACTTTCTTGACAGGAAAATCGCGACGCTTTACCCTATTGTCGTTCGATATTGCTTCACCTATCGTTTGGGTCCCGGATATGGATCGATCGAATGCCCGCCATCCTTTCCTGATTGTGCTGATTTTGCTGGCCGGTGTCGTTGCTTATGCCGGGGCAGCACAGGATACGCCCCAGTCCGCGATTGCGAAAGCGCGGGAGGACTTGCGGATCAGCCAGGTCACGTGCGACCGGATTTCAGCCGAGCTGGAGCGCCTCCAATCCTCAGGTGAAGCCACGCCGGAATTGATCAAGGATTATGAAGACTACTTACGCCGCGTGCAGGGCATAAGGGACGAGAACAAGAAAATCGTGGAGCACATGGAGGCTGCGATGACCCGCTCCACAAAGAATCAGGCCTCCCCTCCTCTCGAGGCGTTGAAACCTGAAATCACCATTCCCGAAGAGCAGGGCGGTGACAGACTCGCCGCTCTTGACCGAGAGTTGAATGACTCTCTGGCGGCATTCGATGAAATGCTTCTCAAAGAGATGGAACGCATCAGGACTGCATCGGCGAACAGGATGAAGGGCCTGGCCAGGGAGGCGGCCGAAGCAGCCAGGAGGATCGAAGAGGACATCGAGGGTTCCTCATCTGGCCGGAAATCGGGGCAGGATGAGGAAACGGACAAGCCGGGCCGCAGTCAAGCAGAGGACCGCTCGGACCAAGGGGATCAGGAAGGATCAACGGGCAGATCGGAAGGGGGTTTTGAGTCCGGAGGAAAAGCGAAGGAAGGTGATTCAGGCCCGGTTTCGAAAACGGGCGAGCGGGAAAGTGAACAGGATGACGACATTGTGGCGCGCCAGTTGCGAGAGGCGGCTGAGAAAGAGACGGACCCGGAGCTGAAAGAAAAACTATGGAAAGAGTATGAGGCTTACAAGGCAAGTCGAAGAAAAGCGCAAGAAAGAGCGAATTAATCCGGGTCTATCCATGAAGCGGTTCCCGTTCATGCTTGTGCTCGCCTTGATGTGGACGTCAGGCTGCGCATCCATGACGGCTCAAAAGGTAGGTCCTACCGATGTGCTCATTGCGCAGCAAGAGATCCCCGAAGACGAGCTCCTGGATGTTGGCGTCGTCGTTTTCGACAGCGCGGAGCTCACGGAAGAGGAAGCCAAGAAGCAGGGGACCCATGCCGGAGTGCGCAAGGCTGAAAGACATTTCATGCCCTACCACCTGAAGACCACCATGCAGAGAAGCAGCCATTGGGGAATGGTGCGCGTGGTCCCGCAAGAAACCGCTGCTACGGACCTCGTGGTGAAAGGAAAAATTGTGGAATCCAACGGCGAAGACCTGATCCTGCAGGTCGAGGCCCGGGATTCGAGCGGGAAACTCCGGCTGGAAAAGACCTATCACGCTGAAGTTCAACTCGCCCAATACGTGGATCTTGAACTCGGCCAGAAGGATGCTTTCCAGGACCTTTACAACACGGTCGCGAACGACCTGGCCGCTCTCCGGCTCCGGATGACCCCTGAGGAGAGAAAAAATATCCGCACCCTCTCGAAATTGCGCTTTGCCGGGGATTTCGCTCCGGATCCCTTCGCCGACTACCTTGCCACGGACAGGAAAGGCATTAGGGCTTTGAAGAGGCTGCCCGCGCAAGATGATGCCATGATGGAGCGCGTCCTCAAGATCAGGGAACGGGAAGAGATGTTCTTCGATGCCCTGAACGGGTACTATGAAGTCTTCTACGCCGATATGTGGCCTTCCTACGAAAACTGGCGCAAGGCGAACCTGACCGAGCGGGCCGCCGTGTCCAGGGTTAAAAGGGATGCTTATCTCCGGCAGGCCGCGGGGATCTTGCTGGTGGCGCTTGCCGTTTTCCTGGACGCCGGGGACATCATTGACAGCAACGTGCTCACAGGGGCGATGGTTCTCGCCGGCGGGCAGGTCTTCATCAGCGGCATCAACATCTCCAAGCAGGCTCAAATCCACAGGGCCGCCATCGAAGAACTCGGCGAATCCTTTGACAGCGAAATGAAACCCGTGGTGCTCGATCTGGAGGGAAAGACCTATGAACTGACGGGTTCGGCGCAAGATCAATACAAGCGATGGAAAGAGCTTTTGCGCCGGATATACGCTGCCGAAACGGGCTTTGACAAACAGGATCCGTCTAAGCCGGACCCCGGGCGCTAGGTAGGTTTCACCACTGAGGCGCAGAGGACGCAGAGGGGATGTGGTCTCCGGGGTGGACTGAGTCATTCAAGGAGGAAGCAGGCGAGGGTGGAAAAAGAACACCATGACCGAACCATCCATGCCCTTCCCTTCAGGAATGAAGAAAAACCTGCTCGTTCCGGGAAAAAGGCCTGGCGTGCCGCTGTCCTGGTTGCAGTGCTCGTGGTCCTCCTCGTCGGCGGGTGGGTGTTGATTCACTTCCTGTCCACAAGCGCTCCTGTCCAGGAAACCCCTGCCCCACCTGCCCTTTCGCCAAATATTCAGGACAAAGAACCGGAGACGTCTGCGGCCACGCACAGGGGTGAGCAGGCCTCTCATACGACCTCTCCCGAACTGAAGGCAGAGAGGGATGGCGCCGATGCGAAACAGGACGGAGCCGACGGCAACGGGAAAGAACAAGACACCCGGCAGGCTGTCCTAAGACATCTGGCCTTGGCCAGGGAGCACGAACGCGAGGGCCGTGATGCTCTTGCATTTGGAGCCTACCAGGAAGCGCTCCGCCTTGACCCGGGCTCCGAGGAGGCCAGGAGCGCAGCAGACAGAGTGAAAAGAAATATCGCAGAAGATCAGTTCCGGCGCCACATGTCCGACGGCTTTACCGCTTTTCACCAAGGCGACTACGCCCTTGCAAAGGCCGAGTTCCAGAAGGCCGGGACACTCCGGCCCGGCGCGCCCGAAGCCGGGGAGGCCCTGGCCCTTGCGGATGGAGCCGTCAAGCTCAAAAAACTGGAGGAATTGAAGGCAAAAGCCGCTGCAGAGGAAAAAGCGGAAGCATGGGAAAAGGCCTTGGACCTTTATCTCGCGGCCTTGAAAATTGACGGGGCCCTTCAATTCGCGCTCGAGGGCAAGGAACGAGCCATGGAGAGGATGACGTTGAAAAAACGCCTGAGTTTTTATCTTGAAAAGCCCGATGTTCTGGAGTCGGATGATTATCTGCAAAAAGCCGTGCAACTCCTCGATCAGGCCCGAAGTGTCGAACCCGGCGGACCCCGTCACCGGGAAGAGGTGCAGAGACTTCAACGGCTCATCCAGGATGCTCAGACCCGGATCCCGGTGACGCTCATGTCGGACAACCTGACCGAGGTCTCGGTTTTCAAGGTCGGCAAACTCGGGATATTCAATGAGCACGAACTGTTCTTACGCCCGGGAAAGTACACAATCATTGGATCCAGAAACGGGTACCAGGATGTCCGCGAAGAGATCCTTGTCAAAGCCCGGGACACCAACCACAGGGTCACCGTTATATGCCGGGAGAAGATTTGAAATTGCATGATGCAGAGATCCGGCCGATCCCTTTTCGCGGCCCTTCTTCTCCGCGCCGGCCGACTTGGTCCAGGAGAGTCATCCTGTTCATCCTCCTGGTCCTTCTTGTGCTGCTTGGAAGCCTGGCCTGGTTTGTGTTCACGGCCGACAAGGTTACCCTCCGTGTTGAACCGTTTCCGGACCGAATCACCCTCCGGGGCGGTTGGTTGACGCCCAAAATCGGCGAAAGCTACCTTCTTCAACCGGGAAAGTACATTCTCAGAGCAGAAAAGGCTGGATATCGAGCCCTGCAAGAGAATCTGGAAATTTCCGGAAAGCGGGATCAGACATTCCGGTTCACCATGCGAAAGCTGCCCGGCAGGGTTTCCATCACCGCCCGTGGGCTCGACAGTCCGGAGCAGGAGATCAAGGGGGCCCGGATTTATCTCAACGACCTGTCCATGGGTGAAAGCCCCGTCATCCTGGCCGAAGTTGAACCGGGCGTCTACAGACTGACGGTTGAAGCCCGCGAATATCAGAGGCTCGAAAAGCAGATCCATGTGGAGGGCATGGGAATCACCCAGACCCTAGAAGCAACCCTCCTTCCCGCCTGGACCGACGTCACGGTCGACTCATTGCCTCAGGGAGCTCTCGTTCGTGTTGACGAGACTCTGGCGGGCACGACGCCCTTGACCTTGAGGCTGTCTGAAGGAGATCACCGCTTTCACGTGTCGCTTGAGCGATACAAGCCGTGGGAAACCACCCTGAAAGTCAAAGCCAACGAACCTCAACCTCTCGACACTATTCGCCTTGACCCTGCAGACGGCGTCTTGTCAGTGCGCACAGACCCGGCAGGTGCGACCGTCACCCTGGGCACCACCTATGCCGGCAGGACACCTTTCGAAGCCCGCGTTGCTCCGGGAAAGATTCATGTCCTCCGATTCTCCAAACCCGGCTATGAGGACGCATCCCGTGAAGTGAAGGTTGCATCCGGGGATCGCAATGAAATCTTTCTGACCCTGGTGCCGCAGAAGGGCCGGATTTATCTGGACGTGTCACCGTCCGACGCAACCCTTTTCGTCAATGGGAAAGCTCTTGGAATCCCTGCCGAGCACCTGGACCTCCTTGCCGTTGAGCATGAAATAGAAATCCGAAAGCAGGGCTATGAGCCTTTTTCAGCGCGCATGACACCCCGGCCCGGTTTTCCCCAGCAACTCAAGGTGGTCCTGAAAAAGTCGGCAGCCGGAGAAAAGAGACAGCCGGAGAGAATTGAGACCGGCGATGGATACATTCTCCAGTTGGTCAGGCCGGCCACCTACACCATGGGATCTTCCCGGCGCCAGCAGGGTCGGCGATCCAATGAAACGCTCAGGACCATCGCTCTGCGGAGGCCTTTTTACATGGGAATCACGGAGGTGACCAACAAGCAGTTCCGTGCTTTTGTCGCAAGCCACGACTCGGGGCAGTTCAAAGGCCAGGCCCTGAACCGGGACAACCAGCCTGTTGCAGGGGTCACCTGGGAGCAGGCAGCCCTTTTCTGCAACTGGCTGAGCGCCAAGGAATCGCTCACCCCCGTGTACGTGAAGAAAGGGGAACGGCTGGAGGCGGCCGAGCCGCTGGGAACCGGCTACCGGCTGCCCACCGAGGCGGAGTGGGAGTACTGTGCCCGATTTGACCCAAAGGCGGCCTTCGAGAAATACCCCTGGGGAGAAAGCTTTCCTCCGGAAGACAAAGCCCTCAACATCGCCGATGTTGCCGCCAGAGATTTGCTTTCCCTTTACCTCGAAGCGTATAATGACGGTTATCCTGTTTCGGCTCCCGTGGCTTCTTTCAAGGCCAACGGCCTGGCCATCCATGACCTCGGAGGAAACGTCGCAGAGTGGTGCCACGACCTCTATTCCATCTATACCTACAGACCGGACGCCGTGTTTGAAGATCCTGCGGGACCCCGTGAGGGGAAGCATCACGTGGTGAGGGGCTCGAGCTGGAAACATGCCGGCATCAGCGCCCTGCGTGTCGCCTACCGCGATTACAGCAGCGGCAGCCGAGAGGATCTCGGCTTCAGGGTATGCCGGTACGCAGAATAGAAGTAGCGGTGGGGAATTCAGGGATTCACCACTGAGGCACAGAGGACACGGAGAGAAGAGCTTTTGCCCATTCGCGGGAGATGCCGCAAATGGGCAAGTTCCTCGTCCGCCTTCGGCGGAGGTATAGCCATGCCCGTTTCCCTGTGGTGCATGGTGGAATCCAGCATCTTCTCATCCATAGAATAGTCTCTGATGGTCATAATGAAAAGTCTTACGTGGAAAGCGATTTTCCTTCTTCCTTTTGCAGCGCTTTCATTGTGCGCCATGGAGAAAGCGACCTTCAATGGTGTGACACTTTGGACGGCATCTTCGGCGATCGCCCAGGAAAAAAGATCGACTCAAGAGAAGAAAGACCCTGGGACTGCCTCGGAAAATTCCGGCAAAACCGAGGGCGAGGCGTCTCCGCAAAAGGCATCGCCCCTCAAGGATTTCGTGCCCTCGGAGAGCATCGAACCGGACAAGGCCGTGGATTTTCCCGCGGATATTTAATCACGACGGCCGCGTCACCGCCGGCATGGAGCAGAAATGAAAAAGGCTTTTCCTGTTTCACTGGAGTTTGTTTACCAGGTTTTTTCGCTGGTGATCGTGATCATCATGGTGCATGCCCTTTACATCGGAATCGTCAGGCCCAAAGCGGATGCGTTTCTTTCCGAGCAGGCGACCCTCATGAGAAGCGATCCTTCCCACGTGGTGAAGCGATCCCCCTACGTGGTGCTCCGGGACTACGAGCAGGAGGCGTGCTTTATCCTCATGCTCTGGGCCCTGGCCATGATCGGCTACAAGAGCGCCCTCACCATCCGAAGCCGCGCCCTGCTCCAAATGGACCTCTTGCCCCTTTCCGAGGGCATGCGCATTCTTCCGGAAGACGCCCACGACCTCTCCCGCCATGTTCAGGCTCTGCCTGAGGCGCAGCGCCGCGCCCTGCTGCCCAGAGCCATCCTTGCCGGGCTTCAGAGGTTCAGGGCCACGAAGAACATCCAGGATGTTGCGGAAGCCACCCATGCCTATTGTGCAGCCGAAGCGGAGCGGCTGGATTCCGAGCTTTCCATGATTCGCTACATTGCCTGGGCCATTCCTTCCATCGGTTTTCTCGGCACGGTGCGCGGCATCGGCGAAGCCCTGGGGCAGGCCCACAAGGCCCTTGAAGGAGACATTTTCGACGTAACCCGAAGTCTCGGCATTGCCTTCAACTCCACGCTGATCGCGCTCCTTATCAGCATCATCCTCATGTTTCTCATTCACCAGTTGCAGTTGATTCAGGAGCGCTATGTTCTGGACACCGAAGAGTACTGCGAAGAAAACCTGACCCGCCACTTGCACGTTCCATGAGGAGGTTCCATGGCACCGATCGGTCTGGAGATCAATGACGCCGGCATCATGGCCGCGGACCTGACGTCGGACAGGATGCTGAAGGTCGACGGATTCGGCCTGGAGAGCCCCGGGTTTGCTTTGGTGCAGAAAAAGAATCTCCTGGTCGGGGAAGCTGCGGAGCGGCGGTTTTGCCTCAGCCCCCGATTCGTCAGCCACATCTTCTGGGATCAGTTGAGCACCGAACCCATGGATAAGCCCGGTTTTCAGGACAGGACCAATGCCGAACTGGCCTTCGCCCACCTCGCGGAAATATGGCGCCACATCAAGGCCTATGGAAAGGACACCCTGATCGCGGTGCCGCCCTTTTACAGCCAGGAGCAGCTCGGCTTGATCCTGGGCATGGCCCAGGAACTCTCCATGCCCGTGCGGGGACTGGCTTCCCTCCCCGTGGCCTCGGCAAAGGAACCGGTCTCCGAGGAGAACCTGTTTCACCTGGACATCTCCCTCCACCGGGCGATCGTCACCGCGCTCAGGCCGGGCGTCCGCCTGGTGGAAGAAAAGGTCGTTTTTCTTCCTCACCAGGGGCTGAGCCACCTGACCTCGGAGTGGATGAAGGCCATCGCCGCGGAGTTTGTCCAGAAGACCCGGTTTGACCCTTTTCACAACGGGGGATCGGAACAGGAAATCTATGACCGGCTGCCTGAAACTCTCAACCGCCTCTGCGAAAAAGACGCGATCGACTTCGACGTCAGGTCAGGGCTGCACCGCTACTCGGTCACGTTGACAAAGGATCTTTTCCTCCAAAAAAGCAGCCCCCTTTTCTCCGACATACGCCGCCACATCGACACCATGCGCACTCAGGGAGGAGACGGCAACAGGACCATGGCGCTCTTTGTCACTCACCGGGTCGCCCGGATCCCGGGATGGAAAACGGAGCTTGCAAAAATGCCCGATGCGCGAATCATCACCCTTCAACCCGGCGCCGCAGCGTTCGGCATCGGGACCCTGATGGGGCAGTTTGCGGCAGGGGCTTCCCCCAACGCTGTCGGCCTGCTGACGAGCAGGCCCTGGAATCCCTCGAGACCGAAAAGAGAAGCACTGCTCAAACCGGATGGTCAGGGTGAAATCGTGCCGACTCACCTGCTTTACAAAAACCTGGCCTACCCCATCACGGATCGACCTCTCCTGGTGGGGCTGGAAAAGGGAGAGGTTCATGTGGCTTTGGAAGCCGGTCAAGAAGGCATCTCCCCAAAGCACTTCTCCCTGGAGCGGCGCGGGGGAGAGGTCCTCTTGACCAACCACAGCCCTCACGGCACTTTCGTCGACGAAAACCTTGTCAGGAACGCCGCCTCGCTGAAGCTCGGACAGACCATCCGCATCGGCACACCCGGTGAAACGCTTCAGGTCATTGCCTCCGTGAAGCCGAATGAAACGTAGAAGCCTTCATGTTTTCAGCCTCTCTTTTATTGACTGCATCTGCTGTGGTCTGGGCGCCGTGATCCTCCTTTTTTTCATCGCCAATGCCAGAAGCGCTTCCCATCGCAAGGATGTCACCCGGGACCTGCGAGCGGAAGTCGAGCTTCTGGAAAAAGCAGTGATCGACGGGAAAAAGAACCTGGTCGAAGCACGCAACACGATCGAAAGGATCGAAGAAGAGATCACAAGCGCAGAAGGGCTTTCCAGGCAGGTCATCGAGACCCTCGAAAAAACGCATCGTGAAGCGGCCGTTTACGAGGATGAAACCCTCGCCGCCAGGTCACACGTGAACCGGCTCAAAGCCGACTTGAGGTCGGTTGAAGAGGAGCTCCGGCGCCTCAAGGGAGGAAGCCCTTCCAACGACGACCTGGGCTCCAGGCTTCGGCCTTTCCCGGGCCGGGGAGATCGCCAGTATCTGACGGATCTCAAAATGGGGGGAAACCACATTTTCATACTCGTCGACGCTTCCGCCAGTATGCTGGACCCAACCATCGTGGGCGCCGTTCGGAGACGCAATCTTCCGGAAACCGCGAGAAAAGATTCCCCGAAGTGGCGGCAGGTGGTTTCCACGGTGGACTGGCTCATGACCCAGCTTCCACCGACCTCCCGGTTTCAGATCTTCACCTTCAACGAAAGCGCTTCGCCTGTGATCCCGGGCACGGACAAGGAATGGCTGAAAGGCAGTGACGTCGATCGCCTGGATCAAGTCGTTCATCGTTTCAAGCAGGTGGTTCCCCAAAAGGGCACGAACCTTTTTCATGCGCTCGAATCCATGCGACGGATGGAACCCCTCCCGGACAACGTGTTTCTCCTCACCGACGGTCTTCCCACCTTGGGAGCCGGCAGGCTATGGTCCAACAGGGTGTCGGGCGAAAAGCGTCTGCAACTCTTCGAGGAAGCCGTGCAGGGGCTTTCCTCGCGGGTGCCCGTAAACATTATCCTTTATCCCATGGAAGGAGACCCGGCGGCAGCCAGTGCCTTCTGGCGGTTGGCCGTCGTCACCGGAGGATCCTTCTTCTGTCCTTCCCGGGACTGGCCATGAGATCGCAGCGCAGAGACCTGCAGGTATTCAGCCTTTCCTTCCTGGACTGCATCTGTTGCGGCTTCGGGGCCGTCATTCTCCTTTTTGTGCTGTCCAAGTTCGGCGAACCCTTGATCATCGAGCAAAGCACGACCGAATTGCAGGGGATGATTGCGCGCCTGGAGCAAACCCTCCAGGAGCTTCGGGGTGAGGCGGAAATTCTGAACCGGCATCTGGCTGCACGAAAGGAACAGCTTTCAGAGGCGAGGCAAAAGATCGCGAGGCTCCAAGGGGACCTTTCCTCCATCCAGGGGGAACATGCCGCGGCCAAACAGGACAGCGAGGTCCAAAACATCATCGAGGGAAAGCTGGCTCTCGCCCTTCAGGAGCTGACGGAAGAAATGAAACGCCTTCTCAAAGATCGGCCGCGACCGGTGACCCCGTCCATCGGCGGTATCCCGGTAGACAGCGAGTACATCGTCTTTGTCATCGACACATCGGGGAGCATGCAAAGCGGCGCCTGGACGCTGGTCCGGAAAAAGATGGAGGAGACCCTGAAAGTCTATCCCAAGGTCAAGGGCATCCAGATCATGAACGACGACGGCATCTACATGTTTCCTCAGTATCGAGGGCAGTGGATTCCAGACACCCCCGGCCGGCGCAAGGCCATCCTGGACGTTCTCCCCACCTGGCGTCCCTTCAGCAACAGCAGTCCTGTGGAAGGAATCGAAGAGGCGGTCCGGGGTTTCTACGACCCGAAAAAGAAAATCAGCCTTTACGTTTTCGGAGACGAGTACTCGGGAGGCAGGATGCAGCCCGTCGTGGACACGGTGAATCGGGTCAACAAGGCGGCTTCCGACGGCTCGCGCCGGGTCAGGATCCATGCCGTGGGTTTTCCCACCGTGGTGAACGACCCGAGAGGCGTCACGGGTGTGCGCTTTGCCACCCTCATGCGCGTCCTGTGCCAGCAGAACGGCGGCACCTTCGTGGGCCTCAACACGACCCGGCCTTAGCGACCCTTTACGGGATGCCCGAAACTGTGTTATTCATCATGGCGGATTTATCCGAGGAGGTTCTATGATGGCACAACAAAGTGAAAAAGCCACGGAAGACAAAGGCTATCGAGTGGTCGCGAAGGTCATCAGCCGGCAGGGAACCTGCGCCTTCGGCCACCAAGAGGGCGACGAGGTGGTTTTCGACGGAGAGACCGTCCAGGGCAGGATTTGTCTCCATGCCCTCTACAGTTTTCTTCCCAAGGTGTTCGCCATGCGCTACGGGGCCGAGTTCCCCTGGCTCAAAGACAACAAGGATGTCTCCACCCATGCCTGTCCGGACGCTTACAATCCCGTGGTTTTTGAAATAAGGCGGATCCGGGAGAAAGGATTTTGAGACATGGATACCCTTTTCAAAGACCCGGTCACCGGCAGGGTGATGGACAAGGTCGACGTGGTCGAAGCCTCCGGCGGCCGTGTTTTAGGCTCCATTGAGGGCGCCCGGTCCCTGGATTGCCTGAAATTCCAGAACCACACCCTGGACACGGATCTCTATGAGCTGACCATGGTGGCAGGATATCTGGTGTCGAGCAAAGCGAACCAGAGAGCCTGCTTCGACCTCTACTATCGCCAGAATCCGGACGACGGAGGCTTTTGCGTATTTGCCGGGTTGGAGAGCGTGATTCGCTATGTCAACAACCTGAAGATCTACCCGGATGATCTGGATTACCTGGCGAGCCTCGGGATCTTCACCCGGGAAGCCCTGGAGAGATTGCCGGAGGGAATCCGGTTTACCGGCGATATCTGGGCCGTTCCCGAGGGCACGGTCGTTTTTCCCAATGAGCCCCTGCTCAGGGTGATAGGACCCATTGCCGAAGCCCAGATCCTCGAGACCACCCTGCTGGCCATGGTGGGCCACCAGACCCTCATTGCCACCAAGGCGGCGCGGTTGAAGACCGCCACCCGGGACGCGCCGGTGGTGGATTTCGGCACCCGCCGCGCTCACGGGGTGGAAGCGGCTCTCTACGGCGCCAGAGCGGCCTACATCGGCGGCTGCGAAGGGACATCCAATGTAAGGGCCGGAAAGCTCTTCGGGATCCCTGTCAGGGGGACCCACGCCCATAGCTGGGTGGAGAGCTTTGATGAGGAGATCGAATCGTTCAGGGTTTTTTCAGAGGTTTTCCCCGACAACTGCGTTCTCCTCGTCGACACGTACGACGTGTCCGAAGGGGTGCGCAACGCCATCCAGGTGGCAACGGAGATGCGCAAAGCGGGCAAGGCGCTCAAAGGCATCCGCATTGACAGCGGCGACCTGGCTTATTATTCCAAAGTCGCCCGGGACATGCTGGACGGGGCGGGTTTTCCCGACGTGAAAATCCTTGCGAGCAGCGACCTGGATGAATGGCTCATCGAAACCCTCCGGGATCAGGGGGCTCGCATCGACATCTGGTGTGTGGGCACCAAGCTGATGACCTCCTACCAGACGCCGGCACTGGGGGTGGTGTACAAGCTGATGGCCGCGGACAAGGGGGACGGGGTGCTCGTTCCCAAGATCAAGATATCCCAGAACCCTGAAAAGGTGACCAATCCGGGCGTCAAGAAGATCATCCGGTTTTACAACGGCAAAGGCCGCATGATGGGAGATCTCCTGACCGGCGTGGATGAAAAGGTCCCTGAAAGCATCCCGGTTGTCGCCCACCATCCCATGTACGACTACATGAAGAAGACGTACAAGCCCCCCTACCATGCCAGGGAGATCCTGATTCCCGTTTTCGAGAAGGGCCGGCAGGTCTATGATCCGCCTTCCCTGAAGCGGGTCAAAGAGCATGCGGAGGCGGAGCTGGCAAGCCTGGAGGCGGAAACCAAACGATTCATCAACCCGCACATCTACAAAGTCTCCCTTTCGGACAACCTCTACCATGTCAAAAAGAGACTCCTCACCTCACACCAGCTCAACAGCGCCGGCGTAAAGTAGAGGGTGGCGGGTCTCATGAAAATCCTTCTCCTGTTCTGGAGTCTTTGGTTTCTCAATTTTTCCACCCGCACGGTGCTTTCTCCTCTTCTGCCCGTTTTCGAAAAAGATCTGGGCATCAGCCACGCTCTGGCCGGAAGCACCTTCCTTTTCCTGGCCCTGGGTTACACAAGCTCGCTTCTCGTAGCCGGATGGCTCACGCCGCGGGTGGGCTTCAAAAGATCCATTGTTTTCGGCTTCGCAATTCTCATCGGCGCCCTCCTGTGTTTGCCCTTCACCGGGACCTACCTCCACCTGGCCTTTGTCGCCCTTTTCATCGGCCTTGGCGGGGGCATCTATATTCCCTGCGCCCTCCCTCTGCTGACGTCCTCGATCAGCCCGGACAAGTGGGGAAAGTCCATTGCTTTTCATGAGACGGCTGCCTCCTTCAGCATTCTCGCCATTCCTCTCCTTGCGGCAGCGGCCATGCGGCTCGTTGGATGGCCTGCGCTGATCTGGTTTCTGAGCGCCCTCTGCGTGGGAATGACCCTGGTTTTTGTCTTTCGTTCCCCGGATCCCCGGCCTGAAAGGGAGCTCAAATCCCCCTTTTTTCGGGTGCTCCGCCGGCGCGACTTCTGGATCATGGCCGCCCTTTGGGGCCTTGCGGCAGCCGGCGGTCTGGGCCTCTACAATCTCATCCCCCTCTTCCTGGTCAATGAGAAAGGGCTCCCGATCGAAACGGCCAATACCATCTTCGGAGTTTCCAGAATCGGCGGGCTGCTCGTCATGTTTCTGGCCGGCTTTCTCATTGACAAGATCGGCGTCAAGAGAGTCCTGCTCATGTCACTGCTCATATCCGGGTTCGGTACGACAGGCATTGCCCTTGCCGAGGCCTTCCCGCTCCTCGTGGCCATGCTTGCTTTGCAGGCCACCTTTATGCCCATCTTTTTCCCTGCCGGACTTGTGGCGATTTCAAAGATGACGGATTTCAGCGACCGAAGCGCTTTTGCCGGTGCAACCGTAGCCGTGGGGGTCATTTTCGGAACGGGTCTCGCCCCGACTCTGCTCGGCCTTGTTGCCGACGCCCGTGATTTTCAGACCGGCATTTTCTTTCAAGGGATGCTGACCATGGCCGTGTGCCTTTTGCTGCCCTTGCTGGGCAAGATCCAGCAATAGACTTGAAAAGTTCCGGCCGCCCCCTATAATGGACAAATTCGGCAAACAAAAAAGCGTAGCATTTTTGCTTTTTGAAATCATGATCTCTGGTGCCCGTGCTCGATGCCTCTAGTCTCATGTCTCATAAGTCGTGTGTCGTTTTTTGGCAATTTGACTCTTAGCAATTCAGAATGGTGCGAAAATTGAAAATCCGAATATCGAAATCCGA